>ENA-OSJC01002399-OSJC01002399.1-marine-metagenome-genome-assembly--contig:-NODE-2399-length-14198-cov-3.661072_pt1 | contig 14198 bp, 1 predicted proteins | sample MGYA00237885_ERZ534234 | MGnify/ENA primary metagenome ERZ534234 (study PRJEB26413, sample SAMN06343907) | marine metagenome | isolation source: coastal waters | place: Atlantic Ocean: West Antarctic... | reverse complement strand
TATTATACAACAGGTTTTAATTGGTAAGATGACAGCACAAGAAGCTATGGTATACCTTGTAAATAACTATGCATGGGATCCAGCTGATAGTGATGCACTTAGACGATATATCAAAGATAGAACTACAAATGCTCCTGAAATTGGTAACAATAAACAATCATTTGCTGCATGGAGAAAAGGTGAATTTGACACACAACCAACTACAACAACACAAGCGAGTGAGGTTGCAGCTAATAATAAAGCAGTTAAAGAAAAAAAAGAAACTAATATAAAAGCACTACAAGAAAAAAGTAATCTTTTAGCTTATCATTACCTAACTCAAAAAGCAGGTATAAATAATAGTTATGGATCGGATACTACTATGATTACATCTGAATTAGGCTTAACTTTTGAACAAGCTGAAGCTTTAGTTAAAGAAAGAATAGCTTTAATAAAACCTAAAGATTGGAAACTTGGTGATGATTATAACACAAGTAAATTAGATAAAGAAGTAGCAGACGTACTTTCTCAACAAACACAACCAACTGCTGAAGTTACAGAAGAAGAGTTTAAAGAATTTACTGATAATGCTACAGTATCAGATGCCCGTATTAACGCTATAGCAAATAAGATTAAAACAGGCACGGAACTTACTACTCAAGAGCAGGCTATGCGTGAAGCAAAAGCAGCGCAAGTAGAAGAAGCTTTACAAGAAGACACAACTACAGAAGTAGATGCTGAACAAGCAGAATTAAAAGCAGAACTAAACGCTCTTAATGAAGAGTTAAAAGGTCTTGCTGGTAGTATACAAGTAGATCTTATTACAAATAAAACACCTAAAGGTATTTTTGGAAAAGTAAGTAGTCTTGCAAAAATGGCAGAAAGAAAAAAAGAAGAAAAGAAAAAAGAACTTGAAGAAGATTTTGGAAAAAAGAATATAGAAAGAGCAGAAGCTATTAATAAAAACTTTGATGATATTGTAAAAGCTATCGAGACTAGTGGTATACAAATATTCTTAAACCCTGAAACTAATAAACATAAAAATTGCTAACAAAAAAATCCCTATATTCGTAGGGGAAAATCTTTTATTATGGCTTGTAAATACTACATTGACGGAAAACAATTAACTGAACTTCAATTTAAAGAACTTTTGAATAATGGTTTATTAGATCAAATTATAGTCAATCAAGGTTTACAAGAACAATTTTCAGATTTTGAAGTAGACGAAAGTGTTATTTCAGAAGCACTAGGAAAAGAAGTAGGGCCTCTTAAAATGAGAGTCCGAAAAAAAGTAAGCAAACAAATCAATAATCGTAAAGGCATTCTTCCTACTGAATCTGGGCAACCTTTTAATACTGAAGTACAGAGTATACAAAGAAATCCTAGAACTGTTATAGATGAATACAATAAAGCTAATAAAGGTAAAAAAGATATTAAATTAGTTTTAGTTACAAAAGTAGGGGGAAGACTTAAATACGGTAAAGATATCTCTGCTAAACAAGTTAGAGACATAGAAAAAAGTAGAACTAATCTTTTAACAAACTTAGAAGAAGGTAAAATATATATGTTAGTACCTTCTCCTAACGGTTCTTTTCCTATGTTATTGTTTAGTAATTTTTTAGGTCAAACTAAAAGAGCAAACATTATTAAGAAAACTATTAAAGATCTTTTTGAGCCTTCTAATAAAAAAGAATTTAAAACTATTGCAGACACTATTTCTAAACTAGTCTATAAAACTAACTTTAAGTTATTAGATAACGGCCAAATAGAAGTAGAGCAGTCTAAAAAAGATTCAGAAAATAACGATATTATTACTAGAACTACTTTTAGTAACTCTGAAGATTTAGAAAGGTTTGTTTTAGGAGAATATGATAACAAAGGTAATCTAATAGGAGCTGAAAAAGGCCTATTAGCACATGTTAGTCATGAAAACCTTAATGATACAAAAGGTGTTAACAATACTTTTTATACAGACAATAGTTTTATAACTACAGATCTTTATGTAGAAAACAAAAGCTTTTTTAACAGCAGTAGTTTTATGATAGACGCTTTTAAGTCTACAGACTCTGTACAAGCTTTAATAGTAGAGACTTCACAAAATCCAACTACTAAAGAAGAAATAGCTCTTAATGAAAAAATATTAGAAGAAAAAGCTAAAGAAGATGCTAGTGCTAATAATCCTAATACCTTAGACGATGTTCCTTATAGTGATAAAACAATTGAAGAAGCTAGAACAGAAGAAGGAGAAAAAGTAGGAACAGGATTATTTGATGCACCAGTACAACAAACTAGTGAGGTTGATGATTTTTCTGATTTAGCTAATGGTCCTGGAGAAGATTTAACTCCAAAAGCTCGTTCTACATTTAAAAAAGATGACGGAACTCTTTGGAATAGAGAAGAAGAATTACAATGGTTAAGAGATAAACTAGGAATAAAAGTAGTAGAAGAAAACTTTACAACTTTTGATTCTATAGAAGAATTAGAAAAGTATCTTCCTAAACAAACTTACGACATGCTTATAGAATCTCGTAAACACGGTAGATTTTTAAGTGGGTTGTTTACTAAAGCAGCAGTACATCTTTCTAACAACGCTTTTTCTGATACAGGATTTCACGAAGCATTTCACGAAGTATTTAATTTAGCCCTTCCTTTAGATCAACGTCTAGCTTTAATGGAAGAAGCTGTAGATAAATACGATATGCCTGCAGACTCTACTTTAAAAGACATAGAAGAAAGACTTGCAGATGAGTTTATGGCTTATGTAAGAGCAGAAGAAAAAGTAAAAGTACCTTCATCTAAAATTGGTAATTTCTTTAAAGCTCTTTGGAGAGGTATTAAAACTTTTTTTGGCGCTAACAATAAAGTATCTATAGATACTATATTTGAAAACATACAACTAGGTGTATACAAAGACACTATTACTTTTGATAAAACAGACTTTAGTAAAATAAATCCTGAAGATGTCAAACTAAGACAGACAGAACAAAAATTAGAATTAGACCCTAAATTAGAAAAAGATGGTTTTGAGTATATGGAATACAAATTGTTTTTAGAAATAGAGGCAATAAAAGATAAAAATGAATCTTTAGTTAATAAATCTGATTCAGAAGTAGTAAATTATATAGCAAAACAAGGAGGAGGAGTCAATAGAATTTTTGGAATAATTATTCAAGATATTATTAATGATTTAAATACTGTAAAACAAGCAGGAAAACCTATTGAAAATCATATTAAACTTCTTACAGCTTTAACAGAAGGAACAGACAATCTTGAAAAAATAGTTATTGGAGAAACAACTGTGCAAGAACTAAAAAAAATTACTCCAATGATTTTAAAGTTTAGTCGCTTTTTAAGAAACGATGGAATTAATTTAAATTTAGATTCTGTATCAGATGTTAAATTTGACTTAGACGAAGAAACTAGTTATAGTAAAGAAACAGAAAATAATCTTGTTGCTGAACGTTGGCAACAAGCATATATAGAAATAAATCCTAATGAAACTCTTTCTCAATTAACAAGACGTAAATTAGGAACATATCAAAAACAAATAGTAGTAAACGGTGAAAGAGAACCTGTTACTAATGCTTTTGGGGCTCCTACTTATTATAGCCAAGCAGAAGTTTTTGCTTTTTTAGGAGAAAATATTACAGATTCTTATAGTATAGACGAAATGATGGACAGTTTAAGAGCTGTAGAAAATAAAAAACCTTTTATTGGAGATATTTTAAGTGATGCAGAAACGGATTCATCATTTGCAACTTCTTTATATACTACATTAGCTTCTAAAACATTCCAGAAATTCTTAATGGTACAAGAAGTAGACGGAGATTATATAACTTTCTTTTCTAATAGAAAAACTTTAGACAATTTAATTAAAGAAACTTTTGTATCTAATTTTATTGTACAAGAAAATAAACTATTTAATAAGTATCCAGAAAATTCAGATAGAAAAGGCCAAAGAAATTTTGAAAGTCCTAATAAAAATGTTGTAGAAGAACAACAAATAAAGTTAGCCGTTATAACAGAAAACGCTAAAAATGCAGCAACTGTTGAAAATAAAAACAAAATTATAAAAGACTTAGAAGATTTTCTATTAGAAAATAATTTAAACATAACAGAAAATCAGTTATTAGAAATATGGAATCCTACTGAAAATAGAGATACTTGGAATAATATTAATAGTTTAATATCGGCAACTAATAATATATTTAAACAATTAAATAATGGTAGTAATCCTTTTTTAGCATTAAAGCAAGATAAAAAAACAGGGTACGCTTCTGTTTTAGAAAACTTTGTAAAAGAAGTTAAACCTGCTTTTGACAAAGAAGTAAGCGCTGCTTTTAGAAACGGAGATAATAAAACTGTTTTTTCTATACAATATTCTAACTATTTAAATAAATTAATTAATAAATTAAAAACTAAAGAAGGTGTTTTAGAATATAAACAAAGAATTAAAAATGACCCTCTTTTAAGAGGTATGCCTTTAATAAATAATTTATTAGACTCAGACAATAGCCCTACTAAATTAATGGATGAACTAGAAGTAGTTATACTAGATTCTTTAGCTCGTAAAGGAAAAAGTAAAAATGTATCTTATTCTGATTTATCTGATATAGAAATAGAAACAATTGCTATGGCTGCTTTTTATGATTCTAAATATCAAGGAGCTAAAGCAAATAAAGATTATGGTTATTATAAACTGCCTATTCCTTCTGACGGAAGTGTGTTGCCTTTGATAAAATCAAAAAAATATACTACTGATGAAATAGTAGAACAGTTTGTAGAGGTAGCGCAAGCAGAAAAAGCTAGAATACAATTTTTTAATAATCTAGAAGAAAATTCTGAACTATTAAGAATTCCTAATTACAAAGATAATGCAGGAAAATTTAATATACTTTCTTTTTTACAAGGTAAAGTAGGACCTAACACAACTGCTGAAGAAATAAAAATCCTTATAGAAGAACATTTAAACGGAGAATTTTTAGAACTACATAAAGAAAAGTATTTACAAGCAGGTATTATAACTAAATACGAAAAAGGCCCTAACGGAAAGATAGAGTTTGCTGACAAAGTAATTACTAAACAAGAAAAACAAAACAATGTAGAGTTCTTTAAAAATTATTTGTACAATTCATATTTAATGAATACACAAATGACTACTCTTTTTTCAGGAGATCCTGCTTTTTATAAAAACACTGTAGATTACCAAAAACGTTATAAACAAATAGTTTCTCCAGGAACATATACAAATTCTAATCTAGTAGGAACTTACCGAGGAATGGTTTTTCAAGATGAATTTGTTCCTACAACATCTGAAGTAGTAGATAACATAATAGAATTATTAAATACTTCTGATGTTTCAGAACAAAAAAGAAAAGAACTTACCGTTTCATGGGAAGCTACTAGAGATCCTAAAAATAATAAATACCACCACAATATTACTGATGCTGCTACTTTTGTTTCTATTAGTAGAATGGAAGAAATTTTAAAATCTTTAGATAGATTTACACCAGAGCATGCAGAAGCTATTGAAAGAGTTCGTAAAGGAATAGAAGAACCTCAAGATGCTGCGCTATTTGAAGTAATGAAACCTTTTATGTACAGTACAAGAAGTTCAGAAGCAGGTATAGAAATCCCTATTCAAATAAAAAATTCAGAAGTTCTTCTTACTAAATCATTTGCTTATCGTAAAAACGATAAAGGAGAATTAATGTATCCTAAATTAGTTAAAGCATATGATTTATTAAACGGGGAAAACGCTCAAGTAGATTTTATAGCTTTTGAATCTGCTGTTAAAGTAGGAGCTGTAGGAAATTCTGTAAATGATAAAGGAGAAGTAGTTTTTAATAAATTAGAATTAGTAGAAGGTAATTATGAATTAGTAGGAGATCCAAATATTATAACATTAGATCATGCTGATTGGAGATTACAACAAGAAACTCCTGAACACTATTTAGATGCTCAAGGTAATTTTGGATCACAGGTACGTGTCCTTGCTATATCAGATATGGATATGGACGGAGACTATACTGTAGGAAATAGTACTCTTAAAGGCCGTGAAGTAGCAAAACTTTATCAAGACCTTGTTGTTGAAAACATTATTTCTTCTTATAACAAAGTAGAAAATATGTTCTTAGACAGTGAAGGTAATATAGATTATCCTAGCATTACTCGTCACTTAAAAGAAGAAGCTACAAGAAGAAATTTAGATGAACAATATTTTGAAGCATTTGAAATAATAGAAGAAATTGGTACTAAAAAGAAAGTTCCTACTCTTCCTTTATGGCATCCTTTACTTTCTTATAAAGTAGAAAGTTTAATGAACTCTTTCTTTAAAAACAATGTTAATAAACAAAAAATGAAAGGAGGGCAAATGATAAATGCTACTTCATATGGTGTGTCGAATACTTTAGAATTTAAAATGGATAAAGACGGTAACTACCAAATGGACGCATTACTTCCTTGGTGGTCTAAAAAATTCTTTCCTAAAGATTCAAAAGGTAACGTAAATTTAGAAGAACTTCCTGACGAGTTAAAAAATATAATAGGGTATCGTATACCTACAGAGGATAAGTATTCTATTTTTAATATAAAAGTAGCAGGATTTACAGATTCTGCTGCTGGAGCTCAAATTATGCTTCCATATAACGCTACTACACAGGCAGGTCTTGATTTTGATATTGATAAATTGTTTATGATGATGCCTGAGTATACAATAGATAGTAAAGGAAATGCTGTTTATAAAAAATACTTAGATGAAAACTCTACTTTAGAAGAGGTAGTAGACACTATAGCAGATTCTAATGAAGTGTTTGATGAATTTTTAGAAACAGTTCCTGATAAAACTAAAGAATCTATTTTAAGATTAAAAGAAAACGCAGAAGAAAGAGTAGACAAAGCAATAGCTTCTAAAAAAGAATTTAAAAATAGTGAAGAGTTTCAAGCTCTTAGTGCTAATAAAAAAGCAAAGAAAAAAGAAAAAGCTGCAGAAAAAGATGAATCTAGAAAAAAAGCTATTGATCGTGAGATATCGAATCTTTCTGAAGAAATAGCAGAATTAGATTTATTTGATTATAGAATAGAAACAGCTAAACAAAAGAAATCTTTTAAAGAAAGTATAAAAAATTATTTAGAAGATATAGAATTAACTCCTTCTAATTATGCAGAGTATAATTCTACTTCTACTAGAAACAATAAGATTCTAGAAATTATGACAGGCATAATGGAAAATAAGCATACAGCTCTTTCTATTTTAGATTCTGGTAATTTTGACGAACTTAAAGAAATAGCAAATAAAACTCGTATAGCACAAATAAGTCCTAATGCAAGTAAAGAATTAAGAGATTTAAAAGAAGAAGCTAAAGGAGCAAGCAGAGAAAAATTACAAGAATTAGCAGATCAGTTAGATGATAAAGATTTTAATATTAACTATCCTTCTACACAGCTTACTTTGTTTAATCGTAATATGACAGGTAAAAAACTTATTGGAGTATTTGCTAATCATAATACTAATCATGCTAAAGCTCAATTTACTAATTTAAGATTAACTTCTCCTTTTTATTTTAATGGTCAAGAATATCAAGATTTATCTAAACAAGAAATAGACGGTGTACGTATTACTAAACTATTAGCCAGCAAATTAGCAGCAGTAGTAGATAATGCTAAAGACCCTATTTCTTCTTATTTAAATATGAATATGTATACAGCTAGTTTAATAGCTACTATGTCTAGACTAGGTATTAAAGATGATACTACTTTTGCTTTTGTTAATCAGCCTGTAATTATAGATATTACAAAAAAACATTTTAATGAAAAAGGTTCTTTAGCAGAACAAAAAGTATTAGTTTCTAGTTTTATTAAAACACAAAAAGCACTTTTATTAGATAAGCCTGGAGGAAAAGAAGCTATTAAAAAAATTAGCGGTATTCCTAACCTTAGTCTAAAAGAGCTTACTGATGCTTTAGACCGTAACGAAAGTCTTGAATATTATGCAACACAATATAAAACAGCATTAGCTTTTAAAAATTATTTAGAAGTATCAGAAGATTTAAATAGAGTTGTACAAGCTTCTCGTGTAGATAGTACTGCAGTGGGGCCTTCTAGCGGAGACAACTATGTAATGTTAAATCGTCAGTCTAAATTAATGCAACAAGTTAAAACTGTAGAAGGATTTGAATCTTTCTTTTTTAATGAAAGCGATTTAAAAATTAATCCTGCTTTTAATAAATATGCTTGGCTAAAACCTGTAGGTATAATGAATAAAATATTTCCTTCTATAGGAACGGTAGATCCTATTACAGGTGAAATTAACTATTCTTTATTAGGAAACATTAAAAATTATTTTTCTAAATTAAAAGGAAAAGAGTTTACATTAACTCCTGCTGAAGCTAATACTATTAACAGTATGTATATGACTTATTTAGGGTCGCAGTTACCTTTCTTTGATTATAGCAATGCTAAAGATATACTAGAAAAAGTTCCTGAAGATTTACGTAAGTATAAAAACAATAACCCAGATTCTATTTACATGGATTTTTTAGATTCTTTATATTCTAAAGATTCTGATAGAAATGTAAGTGTTCGTAGAATAGAATATTTAAACACAGGAAAAAATCCTTTAGATAAAGAACTAGATAGACAAACTTGGAAAAACATGTTACTGTCTGAAAATTCTGAAGCTAGAAGATTAGCTTTAGATTTAGTTAAATACAGCTATTTTTCTAATGGATATGCTTTTGGGCCTAACTCTTTCTTTAACTTAATTCCTGTAGAATTTTGGAAAGATTCTTTTGCTAAATCTGATTTAAATAGAAATGAAGGTTTACTAGATGTTAACGGAAATAGTTTTACAAAAATGCTAGAACTTTCTCCTGGAATAAAAGAGTCTAATATTACAATGGATTCTTCTACTAGTCTTAATTTTATAAGACAGTATGTGCAAAACACGGCTGAAAAATCTATGATAATTCCTATAGTAGATACTAAAGAAACTAGAGAACATACTCCTAATATTACAGGGAACTTTGTGCTTGATACAGATGAAGTCTATGTTTTTCCTACTACACAAGAAGGACTACACAATGTAGGACAAGGAGGCTTTGCTTTTAGTGGAGATACTAAAATAGATAATAGTATTGATAAATATAGACAAGGAGAAAAAGGTAAATTTACTGAGTATTTAGTTGCAGGTAAGATGACTGAAGGAACAGAAGGCGCTGGCTTTGGTTTACGTATGCAAGAAGCAGTTATAGAAAACGGTAGAATAAAAAATATAATAGATATAAAAGATTCTCCTTCACTTGTAGTGTCTTTTATGAATGATTTTAATAAGCTTACTAAAGAAGCTAGAAAATTAAAAAACAAAAAGTTTATTGTAGGAAGATTGTCTAATAATACTAAAGAAGTCAAAAAAGCTCTTAAACAAATAGAAGAAGATACAGGTATACCTGATAATATTATTTTACCTTCTAGTGTTGATCCTAGAGTTGATAAAAGTAAATTTATTAAAGAAGATTCTCTTTTTATAAATAAAAAAGCTAATAGTAATTTAAAAAATGTTGACGGAGATTTTCCAGAGTTTGTTAAAGTACTTAAAAATAATGACACACTGTTATTTGAATTAGCTGTAAGTACTAAAGATCAAGATACTCTTACTTATAATAGAATTCCAATATTAGGAACTTCTAACTTTGTAAAAGAATTTAACTTTGATGGGCCTATTAATACTTCTATATTACCTTCTTTAACAAAAACTACAGCACAAGAAATTCAGCCTGTAGTAGAAACTTCAGAACGTCCTAACGATTTTAAAGATATATTAAAAAGTCAAAAAGTAGAAGAAGGACTAATTGATGAAGATCTTTATCCTGACATAGATGTAGATAGCCCTGGAGTATCTACAGAAACATCTAAAACAAATAAATTAGATTATTCTAGGTATCTTACTGCAGCAAATAAAGCAGGAGTAATAACTATGGCTCAAGAAAAATGGAATTTATTACTTGATGATATGAGAGCAACAATATTAGACCAATTAGAAAACTGTAAATAGTATGCATTGTATAAATAAATCACATCCTGAATATTTAAATTTATTACAAAAAAGTAATGATCATCCTCATGTTTTAGATGCTAAAATAAGTATGTGGATGGATAACAATGGAGGGGAAGCTTTTCCTACTATTGATGAAATAGAAATATTGCCTAGCAATAAAGATGTTTTTTTTAACAGAAATCCAATAAAAGAATTAGGACTTAAATACCTTGCAGATGGAAAAGGATTTATGCCCTCTAATATAAACCTAGCAGATTTACAAAGAGATGCTAGAAAATTAGATCTTAAAGTAGTAAGAGCTGCTAACGGAGCTTGGTATTTAAGAAACAGTAGAAATCAGTTCGTCAATCCTCGTCTATTCCTTCAAATGAATTCCCAATCTTCTATACTCCCATATAAAGATTTGAAGGATAAGCTCTTCTCATGGGCTAAGACTCACGGAATATCTGTGATTACTATGGAGGAGATGATGAACAGAGTAGCAGAAACGGGCCCTCTAGAAGGGTCTGTTGCTGTTGCTGATTTATTAAATAAAATAATAGCTATAGATCCAGAAAAAGAAATGAGCGATACTCTTGCAGAAGAGGTAGCTCACTTTGCTACATCTATTTTAAAAGACGATGTATCTGTTAAAAAAGCTATGGAAATTGTAGAAAATACAGATTTATATAAAGAAGTTAAATTAGCTTATGCAGATGTATATACTACAGAAGAACAGTTTAAAAAAGAAACAGTAGATAAATTACTTGCTGAAGTTATATTAGAACAATACGAAGAAACTCCTGGAGACAATACTATAATGTCTTACATAAAAGGAATCTTTAGTAAGTTTAAAAAATGGTTAAGTAAATTTCAAAAGTCTAATGCTGCAGAAGAAATTAAAAGAGACTTGTATCCATTAGCACAATCTATTCTTAATAATGAACTTTTAGGCAGTGTAAATACAACAGACAGTACTGTATACTATCAAAAAGAACAAATTCCTTTTACTCCAGAAAAAGAAGAAAAAATTACAGGAACTATTACAGATAGTGTTATAAAAACTAAAGCAAAATTTGCTATAAAAACTGCTAATTTATTAAACGAACGTTTAAATAAACTTAGAAGTAGTGCTGCTAAAGAAAGTGTTAGAGCTTCTATTCAAGATCAAATTAACGATTTAAAATTAAAAATCGGAAGACAAGAATTTACAGCTAGTTTATTAAGTATAGTAGAGTATGCTAAAGAAGAGTTAGTTTCTGCAAAAGAAATATTAGCTACTCATGATAAAAATAATACTACAAATGCGGATCATCATAATAGAATAGCCACATTTATAGATATGTACAGTGATTTATTTCGAGGTTTTGTAGCTGATATGCACGAAACAGGATTTTCTGAAAAAGAAAAAGAAGAAAATATTAATATTTTACAATCTGTACAAAGAGAACTTGATATTTTAGGTGTACAAAATGACGTTTTTAGTAAAAAAGAAACAGTAAAATTTGCAGAGGAAATTAATACACGTCCTGATGGAAATAAAATAGACTCTGAATTTAATGGTAGACAAGTAATGGAAAAAACTTATGAAGATTCTACTTGGTGGAGATTTCTTGTAGGTAATTATAAGTATGCAAAATCAGGAGTTGTAAGAGCTGTTCACAAAATTATTTTTGATTATATAGCAAAAACTAAAAGATTTGCAGTAGAAAAAGGAAATGCTCTATTAGATGCCGCACTACAAATGGAACAATCAGGAGTAACTATTGACGATTTAGTAGAAAAAGCAGACGGTAAATTTACTCAATTTTTAATAAGAAAAGAAAATTGGGGAGAATACTATATAGCTCTTGATAAAAGAAAACAAGAAATAGCACAAGCATTAGGATTTGAAACTTTTTCTGAAGTAGATATTAATCTTTTACCTAAAAAAGATCTTAAAGTTTATGAAGAAAGTATGAGTGCTTTCTATGCAGAAAACTCTATTACTATTACTGATGAAAATGGCAGATTTGCAGGTAGAAAACCTAAAAAATTAAATCCTAGATTTGCAGAATTAATGCAAAACCAAGATGCTAAAAATTATTATGATTTATTAATAGCAACAAAAGCAGAAGCTTTAGCAAAATTACCACAACAATATAGAACAGATGCTGCTCTATATTCTACTCCTGGTATTAGGTCTCAGTTTTTAGAGAAATTTTCTAAAAATGATCAGTCTATTATACAAAATGTAAAAGAGATGGCTAAAGAGTCTTTCTTTATTGATGAAGATGATACTGAATTTGGAGAAATTACTGCTTTAAATAATAAAATAATTCCTATTTATTTTACACAAAGATTTGAAAATCCTGCAAATGTATCTCGTGACCTTACAAGAAGCTATACTTTGTTTGCAGAAATGGCAGAAAACTTTACAAATATGTCAAAAGCAGCTCCTAATTTAGAGTTGTTAATGAATCAAATGGCTAAAAAAGAATATGTTTTAAAAGGAAAACTGGTTAAAGGAGCTGCTACTCAAGATTATAAAATACTAGACACTTTAATAGATGCTAATGTTTACAGTGTAGAAAAGAAAGATGCTTCTATTAAAATATCTGAAAATGCTTTAACTAAAAAATTACATTTAGCAAATAAATCATTTTCTTTTACAAAATTAGCTGAAAAAATAGCTCGTTATATTTCTTTAAATAACTTAGCTTTAAATCCTTATACTTCTACTGCAGGTTATTTAAAAGGTTCTGTAGATAGTATTTTAGAAGACCAAATAGGTTTATATACTACAGTAGAATCTAAAAATTGGGCAAGAACAGAATACGGTAAAAATATAATACAAGTTTTATCTCAAGTAGGAAATAAAAAACAAACAAATAAAATGCATTTAATGTTACAACGTAATGGTGTTGTACAATTAGATAAAATGCTTAGAAATACTAATAGAAATAAACTATTATCTATGGTTACTGATCTAGATTTATTGTTTTTAAATTATAAAACAGCAGATTATGCTATTAAAGGAAGAGTTGCTTTAGCTATTTATGATAATATTCGTTTAGTAGACGGAAATTTTATAAATAGAAAAAACTTTTTAGAAAAAAGAAAAGAAGAAGGTGTAGATACAAAAGTTGCTAAAGAAGAATGGAAAACTTATAGAGAAAAAAGTTTATATAATGCCTATGAAGTAGTAGGTAATTCTTTACAAATTAAACCAGAGTTTAAACAATATCTAACAGAAGGTGTAGAAAATGCTGCAGTAGGACAAGTTACTCATGTAGCTAATACAGTAGACGGTACAATGTCTGATACAGATAAAGGAGCACTTGCTAGACAAGTATACGGAAGTTTTGTATTAATGCACCGTGGATGGTTTGTTAATATGATAGACAGTCGTTTTATGGGTTGGAAAGGTAGAAAAGCAAAAGTAAATTTTGTTACAGGAGAATCAGAGATAGGAATTTATCCTGCTATGATGAAATTTATTTATGAAGATTTGTTTAAATCTAAAAATTATTTAAATATTAAAACTGCTTACAAAGAAGCAGACCCTGTTATACAAAGAGGAGTTAAAAAAACTGTTTTAGATTTAATGTATTTACAAATTATAGCACTTCTTGCTGCAATAGCCAATGTTGCTGCAGACGATGATGATGAAGATAATGCTATGAGATCAACTATTATTGATTTCATGCAAAATAGTATTAATAACATAATATTAAACATAGAACTACCGTCTCTAGACATAATTAATGATTATAAAATTGAAGACATAGATATAATATACAAAGAGTCTGATGCTTTGAACTATAAAATACTACAAACAGTTCCTATAGATACTGTTTTTATAAGTAACTTAAACTACACTAACATATATCAATACACCTACGAGTCTACTGTTCCTTTTAAAACACTTCCTTCAGATGAAACCACAAGAGTTTTTGATAAAGTACCAGTTAGAGCTTTGGCTCAAGAAATTGCAGGAAATAGAGTAATGTATTCTAATTTTGTACAAGGATATAATGCGCCGTTATCTTTAAATTACGCCGCGGGTAAAATTGATAAAAACGCTCAAGAGTTTGAAGAATATCCTCAACACTCTTTAAAACAAAATAGAAACTATCAAGTTGGGGTTATACTAGCAGATAAATGGGGTAGGCAAACTGATGTTATATTATCGTCTAAAGATAAT
>ENA-OSJC01002398-OSJC01002398.1-marine-metagenome-genome-assembly--contig:-NODE-2398-length-14201-cov-7.402506_pt1 | contig 14201 bp, 14 predicted proteins | sample MGYA00237885_ERZ534234 | MGnify/ENA primary metagenome ERZ534234 (study PRJEB26413, sample SAMN06343907) | marine metagenome | isolation source: coastal waters | place: Atlantic Ocean: West Antarctic... | reverse complement strand
TTTAAAATTAACATCATTGTCAATTCCAAGAAATCCATTTTTATTAGAAAGATATTTCAATTTTATTTAAATATTTTAGAGAAATTTTTTCTTACTCTATGTTTCCAGTCACCCTTGTGATAGGCATCACTGGCAATTAATGGCAAAACACTAGTAGCTTCAGCAAAAACCATCTGTTCTTTTGCAATATCTACTTTACCCCATGAGCTTGCCTCTTTTAATGTCGAGCTACTGCATGCTCCATCTCTTGAATCTGCTACTGTAATTTGCACAGCATATTTATGCATCTCTACATTTTTACCTAAAAGCTCAGCACATATAACTGTGTCTTGAATAAAATTTTTTGGAACTCCACCACCTATCATAAACAACCCAGACCCTTTTGATTGAATTTTTATTTCTGTCACTTCACGAAGTTCTCTAATCGAGTCTATCGTAATATGATTTTTAGGATTATTTTCTTGATGAGTTACCAATCCAAAACCAGCACTTGAATCTGTAAATGCAGGACAAAATATGGGAACATTATTGTCATATGCTGTTTCAATTAAAGAATCTTTTTTCTTAGAATGTTGCTTTAAATATTTTCCCATTTCATAAATAAATTCTCTTGAGGTATAACTTCTTGGATCCAAAGCATCAGCTATCTCACATATTCTTTTGTCACATTCCTGAAGTTCTTCCTCATCAATGTACGTGTCATAAATTCTATCTATATAATTTTTTCTTAACTCAGCATCATCTTGAAACTGTGAACCTTGATAGTGTTTAAAACCTAAAGCTTCAAAAAAATCCATATCAACAATGGATGCACCAGTTGCAACAATGGCATCAACCATATTGTATTTAACTAAATCTTTATAAATATTCATACACCCTGCAGCAGATGTTGATCCTGCTAGTGTTAAAAAAATAGTGCATTCTTTATCTAAAATCATTTCATTAAAAATATTTGCTGCATTTGCTGTTTCTCTTGAAACAAAAGACATTTTTTCCATTGAAGAAATAATCTTTCTGGCATCAAAAGATGTTATGTCGATATGTTCAACAGGATTTTTTAAGAAATCTTTTTTACTGTTATGAATTAAATTTTTATTTTCTGACATTAAGCAACTAACACAGCATTATTAGTATCTTTACCATACATTGTCATAATTGGATTATCTTCAACTTCATAGATTTCATTTGAATAGTAGCCATTAAACTGAGTTCTAAAAGTTAAACCATATGCACCAAGTTGGCCTAATTCTATGTAATCATTTTCTTTAATATTATCTGGAAGTAAGAATGGTCCTTTCATGTAATCCATACTATCACAAGTTGGACCATAAAAATCAAACGCAGTTAATTTTTTTGAAATTATTTTTCCATTTTTAATTAATCGAGCAGGAAACACAATATTAGGAGTTCCAGCATCAAATAGTGTTCCATATGTTCCATCATTAATATATAATTTTTGTTTCTTCCTTAAATTTATTCTCACAATTGTTGAGCCACTTTCTGCAACTAAAGCTCTACCTGGTTCACAGATAATCTCTGGCATTTTTTCTAATTTTAAATCTTCTAAACTTTTTTTAATTTCTTCAAAGTAGTTATCTAATGATTGTGGAACTAAATCAGGATAAATTGCAGGAAAGCCCCCACCAATATTAATATAGTCTGGCAAAATTTTTGTTCTTTTAATTATATTTCCTATTTCTGCTATTCCTTTTGTGTATGAGATTGGGTGCATACACTGAGATCCAACGTGGAAGCTCAGACCAATTTTTTTTGCATATTGTTTTGTTAATCTTAAAAGAGCAGGTGCTTCAGAGGCAAGTACACCAAATTTTTTAGATAAATCTATTTCTGCATGCTCATTTGACACGGCAACTCTTACAAAAAGCTCCAAATCTTTTGCATGATTTGTAGATTCTATAATTTTTATAAGTTCATCTTTTGTATCTAGTGAGTAAGCTTTAATATTATATTTAAAATAAGCTTCCTTTATACTTTCTCTACTTTTTACAGTGTGCATATAGGAACAATTTGCATTAGGGCTTACTTTTTTTATACTTTCAATTTCTTTAATTGATGCTACGTCAAAATTCTTAATTCCACTTTCAACGATTGTTTTTAATACCTCTGGATGTGGGTTAGTTTTTACAGCGTATAAAATTTTACCTTTAAATTTATTTTGAAATATTTTTGAAGCAATATGTATCGAATTTTTTCTGATACAATATACTGGCTTTTCAGGCTTTAGTTGATTGATAAGATCATCAACTGTTTTAAATTTTTGCATTTTACGCAACTCCAAAAAAAATTTAATAAAAAAAAGTTTTTAAACAAATGGTTAAAAAACTTTATATAGGCGGAGAATTAAGCCCTAAGTTAATTAATGTAAAGTAAATAATAGGCCTTGAATTATCTAAAATTTTACCCATATATTGAAGATAATGATGAAAGAAAACAACCTTAAAAACATCAATGATTTTGAGAACAAATCTCTATTGATTGTGGATGATGATAATCCTTTTAGAGAACGATTAGCTAGAGCAATGGAAAAAAAAGGTTTTGAAGTTTTTCAAGCTGAGAGTGTAAAAAAAGGAATAGAATCAGTTAAGGTAAAAAAACCAGGTTTTGCAGTTGTAGATTTAAGACTAGGAGATGGAAATGGTCTAGAGGTTGTAAAAGAAATTCAATCAACAAATAATGATAGTAGAATTATCATGTTAACTGGGTATGGAAATATTCCAACCGCAGTTGCTGCCATTAAAGAAGGTGCAATAGACTATCTTGCTAAACCAGCTGATGCAGAAGATGTTGAAAAAGCCTTGCTAGCAGACCCTTTAAAAAAAGCTGCCCCCCCGGAAAACCCAATGTCTGCAGATAGAGTAAAGTGGGAGCATATACATAGAGTTTTTGAGCTATGTAATAGGAATGTTTCTGAAACTGCAAGAAGACTTAAGATGCATAGAAGAACTCTTCAGAGAATTCTTTCTAAAAGATCACCTAGATAAAATTTCTAATTTTTATAATTTGTTTCGTTATTAAAGCCAAAAGAACAACTTTAAAAATTTCAGCTAATAAAAATGGTTTTGCTCCCAACAAAAATATTGGCTTATCCCATCCAATTAGAGTTCCAAGCCACAACAATCCGAGCATATAAATTGTAGAAGTTGCAATTATTAGTTTAGTTAAAATTAATAAAAAACTATCTTTATTATTTACTTTTGATGCTAAAAAACTAGCAGTTAAAAAACCAATTAAGTAACCCATAGTAGGGCCAGTAAAGTAAACTAATCCAATACCTTTTTCAGGAGAATTTGAAAAAACTGGTAATCCCAAAATTCCTTCAAATAAATATAAGCCAACACTAGCTAATCCAATCTTATATCCTAAACTTACTCCTAAAAACAAAACCACAAAAGTTTGCATGGTCATTGGTACAGGATAAAAAGGTATCTTAATCTTTGCAGATATAGTTAAAGCTATGGATCCAAGTACTATTGCTAATACTGCTTTGATTATTTTGGTTTGAAATATATTTTTAGTTAATTCCATATTAAAAGAATACTATTAATCATTAAAATAATCTAGATATAATTAAAGAACTTAATAAAAGTAAATTTTTTTATATACAGATTTTAATACGACTGTAATATTTAGTGATAACTTAATGGATAAAATTAAAAAAACAGATCACTTTTACCTCATAGATGGCTCAGGATATATTTTTCGAGCTTATTATGCGTTACCACCATTAACTAGAAAAAGTGACGGTTTACCTGTGGGTGCTGTTAGTGGTTTTTGTAGCATGTTATTTAAATTATTAGAGGATTCGAAGTCTAGCGAAAATCTTCAAAAACCAACTCATTTTGCGGTAATTTTTGATGCAGCAAGAAAAACTTTTAGAAATGAAATTTATTCAGCTTATAAAGCTAACAGATCTGAAGCACCTGATGATTTGGCACCACAGTTTGAATACATAAGAAAATCAGTAGTTGCTTTCAATTTACCATCTGTTGACCTTCTTAATTATGAGGCGGATGATTTAATAGCAACTTATGCAGAAAAAATTTTAGCCAAAGGAGCAAAAGTAACAATAGTGTCGTCAGATAAAGATTTAATGCAACTTTATAAAAAAAATGTTCGTTTATTTGATCCAATGAAGAATAAATTTATAACACCAGAGGATATAGTGGCCAAATTTGGAGTGGGCCCAGAAAAAGTAATTGATGTGCAGTCATTGGCAGGTGATAGTAGTGACAACGTGCCTGGAGTTCCAGGTATAGGTGTTAAAACTGCAGCAGAACTCATTAATAAGTATGGTACCTTAGAAAAACTACTAGATAACGCAAATGAAATAAAACAGAACAAAAGAAGAGAAACACTTATAGAAAATAAAGATAAAGCAATTATCAGTAAAAAATTAGTAACATTAATGAAAGATGTTCCGGTTGAAAGAGAGATAGAAGAGTTTCAGCTTAAAGAGATTGATAAAGATAAGTTATATAAATTTTTAAGAGAAATGGAATTTAACAGACTTCTTAGCTCTGTTACCTCAGCATATGGAGAGCCTGCGTTAGTTGAGGATACAATAGAAAAGAAGCCAAAACAAAAACAACAAAATATAAATAAAAAGAATTATTATTTAATTACCAAAGAAGAAGAAATAGATAGTTGGATTAATGAAGCCGAAGAAAGTGGAGAGCTTGTAATTGATACTGAAACTAGTTCGTTAGACGCACATCAAGCAGACTTGGTAGGTATCTCATTAAGTACTAAAATAGGTAAAGCCTGCTATATTCCAATAGGGCATAAGTTTAAAGGGTGTTTAAAAAAAGAAAATGTAATTAAAAAACTAAAACCAATTTTGGAAGATGTGAGTGTAAAAAAAATTGGTCAAAATATTAAGTTTGATTTTATTGTTTTATACAAGCAGGGAATAATTATGTCTTCAATGGAAGACACAATGTTGATGTCTTATGTTTTGGACGCTGGAAAAAATAGACATAATATGGATACTTTGTCTGAAATTCACCTACAGCATAAAACAATTTCATTTAAAGAAATTGTTGGAACAGGAAAAAAAGAAATAAATTTTAGTGATGTGGAGTTGAATAAAGCAATGGAATATGCGGCTGAAGATGCTGATATCACATATAGATTATATAAGATTTTTACCAAGACTCTTAAATTAGAAAAATTAACAAATATTTATGAAATTTTTGAAAAGCCTTTAATTAAAATATTGGCATTTATGGAAATTGAAGGAATAAAAATTGATAATAAGTTTTTAAAAGTACTTTCTGAAAAATTTGAAAAAAAGATTCATAAGCTACAAAAAGAAGTTTTTAAAATTTCAAAAAAAGAATTTAATATTGCTTCACCAAAACAATTAGGCGAAATTATTTATAATGATTTAAAAATTGCCGTACTTAAAAAAACTAGAAAAGGCAGCTTTGCTACTAATGCAAGTGTGCTTGAAGACCTAGCGTTTAAAGGACATGAGTTTCCCCAATTAATTTTAGATTGGAGACAAGTATCAAAGCTTAAAAACACTTATTCAGATGCTTTGCCTGAGCATATTAACCCAACCACAAAAAGAGTGCACACTTCATTTCTTTTAGCTGCCACAACAACGGGAAGGCTTGCCTCTAGTGAACCTAATTTGCAAAATATTCCCATTAAATCAGAGGATGGAAGGGATATAAGAAAAGCATTTATAGCAGAAAAAGGTCACACTTTAATTTCAGCTGACTACAACCAAATTGAAATGAGAATCCTAGCAGATTTAGCCGATGTTAAAGAACTAAAAAAAGCATTTAAAAATAATGAAGATATTCACTCTCTAACTGCAAGCCAAGTATTTGATGTTGATATAAAAAAAGTAAATCAAGATATGAGGCGAAAAGCCAAAGCAATAAATTTTGGTATTATTTATGGTATTTCTCAATATGGATTAGCAAAACAAATTAATGTTTCAAATCATGAGGCTAGTGAGTTTTTGAATGCTTACTTCTCAAGATTTCCAGAAATAAAAATCTATATGGACGACACAATTAAATTTTGTAGAAAAAGTGGTTATGTAAATAATATTTTTGGACGTAGGTCTCATTTTAATGGAATTAATGACAAGAATTTTAATGTAAGAAATTTTCAAGAAAGAGCATCAATAAATGCACCAATTCAAGGTTCTGCTTCTGAAATAATGAGACTTGCAATGATTAGACTGGATAAAAAATTTGCAAGTATAAAAAATAATAAGTCAAAAGTACTACTACAAATACATGATGAATTAATTTTTGAAGTTCCAGAAAAAGAAGTCAAGACTATAACTCAGATTATTCAAGAAGAAATGACTAGTGTGGCTCAAAGTGACTATCATTCTTTTTATACTCCATTAACTATTGATATAAATATTGGAGATAACTGGGGTATGCTTCATTAATTTTATTAGATTGCCCAATTTAGAACAATTTAGTATTTTTATATAAGAAATGCACAAACAAACCATAGCTTTAATAGATGATGACAGAAACATCTTAACTAGTCTGAGTATTGCTTTGGAAAAAGAAGGTTTTAAAGTCCAGACATATATTGATGGAGAGGGTGCGTTAGTTGGTTTAACACGAACTCCACCCGACCTAGCTGTAATTGATATTAAGATGCCTAAAATGGATGGAGAGGAACTACTTAAGAAGCTAAGAAAAAAAACTTCTTTACCGGTAATTTTTTTGACATCAAAAGATGATGAAATTGATGAGTTGCTAGGTTTAAAACTAGGTGCTGATGATTTTGTAAAAAAATCTGGTGGGTTTTCAATTAAAGTATTAATTGAAAGAATTAGGGTTCAGTTAAGAAAAAAAGATTCTAATAATGTCTTAGAAGAAAATAAAAGTTTGATCGCTCATGGAAAACTAAAGTTAGACCCATCGCAGCTTGAATGTGAGTGGAATGACAAGCAGCTTCCAGATAAATTAACCACTACAGAGTTTTTAATTGTCAAAGAGCTAGCTAAAAGACCCGGTATTATTAAAGAAAGAGCCCAATTAATGGACATAGCTTATCGAGAAGATACTGATATTGAAGATCGAACTATTGATAGTCACGTGAAAAGAATTCGAAAGAAATTTAAAAAAGTTGACCCTGATTTTTCAGCTATTGAAACTAGGTATGGTAGTGGATATAGATGGAATGTTAGCTAATGTTTAGTAAATACTTAAAAAATTTATCAATATTAAAAAAATTTTTATTCATAAATTTTGTTATTTTTACAATTATTGGATTATTTACAATTATATATTTAAAAAATGTTCAACCAAATTTAATTAAAAAGAAATCTGTAAATCATCTAAATATTATTGATAATACAATTGATAATCTTTTCAGGCTAGATGTAAAATTTGTTGCTGATGATATTAGGAAGTTTTTATTTTCTACTAGATTTATATTCCAAAATTTAGACAGGGTAATTTTTTATGACAAAGATTTGAATCTTATTGGGGATACTGACACCCTGGATCTTGACCCAAGATCTTTTTCAACAAGGCTAAACCAAATTGAATTTGAGAGCTTAAATGAAAAAAAAAAAAAACAAGATATTGAAAATAAAGATATAGATACTAGTAAAAAAAAACTCACATCTTTTAAAAATATTTTGAAGACATATTCAAATTCAAATGAAAATAGAAAACCATATACGTTTACCCAAGAAAATTTTAATCAATTTAATTTAATAACAATTAAAAGTGTTTATAAGAATGGATCAAATATTGCTTACCTCGCAATTATTGAAAATGCGAATGATATCAAGATAGCTACAGATGAACGAAAAGCTTTTGTTACTAGAACTGCAATAGCAGTTGGGTTTGTTATTTTAATCTTCTCTTTTGTATTAAGTAGATATTTTATTAGACCCATACAGAACCTAGTAAACTATACAAAAGTTATAAAAGAAAAAAGCCATAAAAAAACTAACATTGAAAGCCTAAAAAATCGAAATGACGAATTAGGACTTTTATCTAACTCTTTAGATGATATGACGAATGAACTCCAAAAAAGAGTTGCTCAAGCTGAAAACTTTTCAACAGATCTTGTGCATGAAATAAGAAACCCATTGGCATCTTTAAAAAGTGCATCAGAAATTCTTCGGGATACGAACAGTCCTGAGCAGAGATTAAAATTATTAAATATTCTTAGTCATGATGTCCAAAGGATTGAACGGTTGATTACTGATTATTCTCAAATGTTAAAAGATGAGGTTGCTCTTAGTAAAGAAAAAATGAAAAAAATTAATATAGAGCCAATTATTCAATCTGTCGTAGACGACTATAACAATCTTTATAAGGTGAAGGAAAATATTAAAGTAAAATACGAAAATGATGGCAAGAGTGAATATTCTATTAATGGTATAGAAAATAGAATTGAACAAATGATTGCAAATTTATTAGATAACTCAATATCATTTAGTAAAAAGGGAGGAAACATTTTTGTAAATGTATCAAATACATCTAATAAAAAAATTAATGTAAAAATTATTGACGAAGGTCAAGGATTTAAGGAAAAAGATACATCTAAAATATTTAAGAGATTTTATAGTAATAGACCGGATAAGTTTGGAGAACATTCAGGTCTTGGATTAAATATTGTTAAAAACTTAGTTGATCTACATGATGGTGAAATTGTAGCATCTAATCGTCTTGATAGTGAGGGCGCAATCATAGAAATTAGATTTCCAAGTGTCTAATCTTATGTTGATTAATTAATTCTTAGTTGTATAAAACTTGCCATGGAAGATTTTAAAGTAAAAGATTTATCATTAGCTAATTTTGGAAGAAAAGAAATTTCAATAGCCGAGAGTGAGATGCCAGGTCTAATGGCCTTAAGAGAAGAGTATTCAGGAAAATTACCCTTAAAGGGTGCAAGAATTATAGGCTGCTTACATATGACCATTCAAACAGCAGTGTTAATAGAAACATTAGTTGATCTAGGAGCAGAAGTTAGATGGTCTTCATGTAATATTTTTTCAACTCAAGATCATGCAGCAGCAGCAATCGCAAAAGCTGGAATAGCCGTTTATGCGTGGAAAGGAGAAACAGAAGAGGAAGCTATATGGTGTATAAGACAAACAATCGAGGGAAAAAAAGATTGGAAAGCAAATATGCTACTAGATGACGGTGGTGACTTAACTGCTATGATGCACAGTGATTACAAAGATTTATTAAAAGAAGTAAAAGGTGTTTCAGAGGAAACAACAACGGGAATTAAAGCATTAAATAAAATGGAAAAAGATAGTTCATTAATGATTCCAGCAATTAATGTTAACGATTCAGTTACAAAATCGAAATTTGATAACCTATATGGTTGTAGAGAAAGCTTAGTAGATGGAATTAGGAGAGCTACCGACGTAATGATGTCTGGAAAAATTGCAATAGTTGCAGGTTTTGGAGATGTTGGAAAAGGAAGCGCTGCATCACTTAGACAAAGTGGAGCTAGAGTTTTAGTAACCGAGGCAGATCCAATTTGTGCACTTCAGGCTGCAATGGAGGGCTATGAGGTTGTTTTGATGGAAGAGGCTATTAGCAGAGCAGATATTGTTGTAACTGCTACAGGCAATAAAGATATCGTTACTGCAGACCACATGAGAGACATGAAAGACAGAGCAATACTTTGCAATATTGGCCACTTTGATAACGAAATTCAAGTTGAAGCATTAAAGAATTATAAATGGACAGAAATAAAACCACAGGTTCATGAAATAGAGCTACCAAGTGAAAAAAGAATTATTCTTTTAGCTGAGGGTAGATTGGTTAATTTGGGCTGTGCAACAGGACACCCAAGCTTTGTAATGAGTGCTTCATTTACAAATCAAGTAATTGCACAAATAGAACTTTGGAATAATCATAAAGATTATGAAAATAAAGTTTATGTTTTACCAAAACATTTAGATGAAAAAGTTGCAACACTTCACTTAAAAAAAGTTGGCGCAAAACTAACCAAACTAACTAAAGAACAGGCAGACTATATAAGCGTTGGAACAGAAGGTCCTTTTAAACCAGATGCCTATCGCTATTAAAAATAGCAAAATAGATATATCATCTGAAGAATCCACTAGAGAATTAGCTAAAAACATTACTTATTACTTAAAAGGTGGGGAAACAATTTTTTTATATGGGGAAATGGGAGTTGGAAAAACAACTTTTATAAAATATTTAATTAATCAATTCCAGAAAAATAAAAATCTGCCACTCACAGAGGTAACAAGTCCAACATTTAATTTATTAAATGAATATCAAATTAATGATCTAACGATAAAACATTACGATTTATTTAGACTAAAAGATAAAATAGAAATTAAAAATTTAGATATATTCGAAAATAATAAAAATTCTATAACTCTTATAGAGTGGCCTCAATTGATTGATAAAACACAATTAATTAAGATAATAGATTTAATCTTCATCTACGAAAATGAGCTAAATAATAGATCTGTCACAATTAATGGTCTAGGTTAATAATTAAAAATGAATTTTTTAAAAAAATTGGAAGAAATTAAAGGAGATGCTTCATTTAGAAGATTCTATAGAAATAAAAAAAATAACTCAATAGTTGTTGTTGCAAATAAAGAAAAAAATAAAAATCTTCTTATATATGATTCCATTAATAAAATTTTGATAAAAAATAAAATTTTAGCACCAAAATTACTAAACCAAAAATATCATAAAAATTTTATAGAGATTCAAGATCTTGGAACTAAAACAATATATCAGCTATTAAATCAAAAAAAAATTGATAGTTATTTAATATTGAAGAAAGTAATTGGGATTTTAAATAACGTGCAATTAATAAAAGACAAAAAAATTAAAAATTTTAAAAATCAATTATACATAGTTAAAGAATATCATAATAAAGTTTTATATAACGAGGCAAAACTTTTTTGTGATTGGTATGTGCCAAAAAAATTATCTAAAAGTAAAAGTATTAAGTTTAATAAGCAGTTTAAAAAAGAGGTTAATTTTTTATTATCAAAGCTGAATTATAAAAACGATACTTTTGTTCATAGAGATTTTCATATATCGAATTTTATGTATGCTAATAATAGGATAGGCATTATTGATAGTCAGGATGCTTTAATTGGCAATAAAGCTTATGATTTAGCCTCATTAATAGATGACGTCAGATTTAAAACATCTAATAAACTAAAAGATAAAGTTTATGATTATTATTTAAAGACAAATAAAAAAATAGAAGTAAAAAAATTTAAAAATGATTTTGAAATTTTGTCAGTTTTAAGAAATTTAAAAATTATAGGTATATTTATGCGTTTAGCATCAAGAGATAATAAAAAACAATACCTTAAGCTAATTCCATATGCCTGGGAAATGATTGATTACAGAATATGTAATAACAATATTTTTCAAAGTTTTATGCTGTTAATAAAAAATAATTTCCCTAAAAATTTAATTAAGTAATATGAAAATCAAAACAGCCTTAATTCTTTGCGCAGGTTTTGGTAAAAGATTAAATCCAATTACATTAAATACTCCAAAACCATTACTTGAACTAAACAGTATTACCATGCTTGAAGCATGTATAAATTTGATTGAAAATTTAGGAATAAAAAAAATTATCATAAATACTTTTTACTTAAGAGGTCAAATTTCTAATTTTTTAAAAAATAAAAGTTTTAAAAGTGATATTAAAGTTGTCGATGATGGTAAAAATATTTTAGATACGGGTGGAGGCATACTCAATATGATAAACTGCTCAGATGAAAATAATTTTTTAATATTTAATCCTGACACTTTATGGAAGAAAGAATATTTTGATGAGATTATTCAAATGGAAGAGATATATTTTTCAAAAAAATTTGAAAGTATTCTATTATTAGTAAACAATAAACTAAGTTTTGATAAAAATCTTAATGGTGATTTTCATCTTCAAAATAATTTAATTTCAAAAAATGATAAAAATGAATTTATTTACACGGGTTGTCAAATATTAAGTAAAAAACTGTTTATTAATTTTAAGGTTGAAAATTTTTCAATTATAGATGTTTGGAATAATCTGATTATAAAAAAAAAATTATTTGGCTTTCAGAGCTCCAAAGAATTTTATCACTTGACTGACCTCGAAACTTTTAAAAAACTAAAAGATCTTTAGCTCTTTTGTTATCTAAATATTTACAGTCAATAATTTTACTATCATTATTCAAGTTTATTAATAAAGGATTACCAGTTGGAATCTCTAATTTAGAGATTTGATTATTGTCCAGTTTAAACAGGTATTTACAAAGTGCTCTTATTGAATTTCCGTGTGCAGAAACGAGAATATTGTTATCACTTATTTTACTCTCAATTTCTTCTTTATAAAATTTTAAAACTCTCTCGTATGTATCCTTAAGTGATTCAGTATCTGGAATTTTATCTATAGGTATTTCCTTATAAGCTTTAATATTTATTGGATGATATGGGTTTTTTTTATCTAATGCAGCGGGTCGTAAATCCCAAGAACGTCTAAATTGGTAGATTTTTTCTTCTCCAAGTTTAGCCTTCATTTCATCTTTGTTTAAACCAGTAAGAGCACCATAATGTCTCTCATTTAGCTGCCAGACTTTTTTTGAAACCTTATTATCTTTCAGCACTTCCTGTATTAACTTTAGAGTGTTTTTAGCTCTTATTTGTATAGATGAATAATAATGATCAATATTAATTTTTGTATCTTTTATTAATTCACCCGCTTTTTTCGCCTCAAATTTTCCATTTTCAGTTAAATCAACATCTACCCATCCTGTAAATTTTTTTTCAAGATTCCAAATACTTTGACCATGCCTCACTAAAATTAAATGACTCATATCTTTATCTTTTAGATTAATTTGATAAAGAACTAAACATATTAATGATTAATTATTTTTCAAAATATAAATTTGTTTTTTATTTATTTAATACTATTTTAATTTTTTTATATTTATTTCCAGGAAGTTTATTAGGTTGCTATCTTTATAATGATTGTAAGATACAACCTCAGCTAACTGCAGATTTTATAATTTCAACAAATCATTTATATGCTTTTTTTATTCTTTCTGTGGTAGGTTTTTTTACATATAATAAATCTAATCAATTAAATTTTTTAATTATATATTTGATTTTATTATCAATAATACTCGAAATACTTCATTTGATTATACCTAGTAGAGGTTTTGAATTAACAGATTTATTTGGAAATTTAATTGGAGTATTAATAGCAATAATTATAAATTATATTTTTATCAAATATGAAAAATTTAAAAATTAATTTATTTATTTTTATTTTACTTTCAAGTTGTTCATCAATACCATCTGATACTTCAAACAGTTGTTCAATTTTTAATGAAAGATATTTATGGTATAAGCATGTAAGAAAATCTGAGGAAAAGTGGGGCACACCAATTTATATTCAGCTTGCTATAATTAAGATGGAGTCCAATTTTGACTGGCTAGCAAAACCTCAAAGACAAAAACTTTTTAAAGTAATTCCATATAAAAGACCCTCGAGTTCATTTGGTTATTCCCAAGCTGTTAATGGAACTTGGGAGCAATATAAAAAAGAGACTGGAAATAAGTTGGCAACCAGAACAAGATTTAAAGATAGTGTAGATTTTATTGGCTGGTATACAAATAAAACAGAAAGAATATTAAAGATCTCTAAAAAAGATGCTTTTAGACAATATCTTGCATATCATGAGGGGTGGGGTGGTTATAAAAATTATAAGAAAAATCAGAAAGTTATAGTTTTAGCAAAAAAAGTAAAAAACCAATCTGATAAATATAAGTCCCAATTACAAAAATGTGAGAAAAGACTAAATAGAAATAAATATATTATTTTTTAACGAAGTTGTTTTTTTAATTCCACATCAACAGCATCTATTCTTTTGGTATTTTTTGCTAATATTAAATACATTGTTGGTGTAATGTAGAGTGTAAAGAATGTTGATATAATCATTCCACCCAAAATAGTAGCACCCACAGCTAATCTTGAAGCCTCACCTGCGCCTGGACCAATATTACCTATAACTAAAGGTAGCATTGCAATCATGGTACTTATTGAGGTCATCATTATGGGTCTAAATCTTAACTGACATGCCTCTTTAACTGATGTTTCAATATTCTTTCCAGCAGTTCTTAATTGATTTGCATAATCAACAATTAGAATACTATTTTTAGTAGATATTCCTA
>ENA-OSJC01002392-OSJC01002392.1-marine-metagenome-genome-assembly--contig:-NODE-2392-length-14229-cov-6.502402_pt1 | contig 14229 bp, 33 predicted proteins | sample MGYA00237885_ERZ534234 | MGnify/ENA primary metagenome ERZ534234 (study PRJEB26413, sample SAMN06343907) | marine metagenome | isolation source: coastal waters | place: Atlantic Ocean: West Antarctic... | reverse complement strand
TAATGAATTTGCTAACGATAAAACTGAATTAGCATCTACAGGTATTGCAAGACCTAATGCAAAAACTAGAGGTAAAATTTCTAAAACTAAAGGTAACAACAATCAAGATGGAGTAAATAAATCATTTAATGATTATTACAAAGTTAGATATGTTTATGCTAAAGATAATTTTTTATCACAAAAAGGAGAAACTAGAGATTTTTGCAAACTAATGACTTTAGCAAAAAAGATATATCGTAAACAAGATATTATTAATATGGGAAGTAAGCCTGTAAATGCAGGTTGGGGTGCGAAAGGTGCTGCAACTTATTCAATTTGGTTTTGGAAAGGAGGTGGAAATTGCCATCATTTTTGGCTTAGACAAATTTACAAGACTTCACTAACTAATGCTAAGAGTAATATATCTTCTAGTCAATTGATAGGATATACTAAAGCTAAATCAGAAGGTTTTACTGCTCAAAAGAATGATAACAAAGTAGCCAAAGCACCAAAAAGAATGAAAAATAACGGATTTTTAAACCCTAGATAATATGCCATATATACTCCTAATAAGTGAAGATAAATTAAAGTCAAGTACGGCAATAAACATGAATGTAGACCCTGAGTTTTTACTCCCTTATGTAAGAATAGCACAGGAAAAGTATGTAGAAACTAAATTAGGTACTAATCTATTTGAAGCAATTCAACAAATGATTAAACTAGGAACTATAGGTAATGTTGGTAATGCTAACTACAAAACACTATTAGATGATTATGTAGCTGACATGATTATACACTATAGTTTTTACGAAGTTTTACCATTTTTAAGGTATAAGGTTCAAAACAACAATGTAGTTTCTAAAACTGCTGAAAACTCTAATCCTTTATCAAGAACAGAAGCACAAGATTTAAGGTCAGAAGTTAGTAATACTGCTCAATTTTATGCTGAAAGACTTGTAGATTACTTATGTAACAATAGTAGTCTTTTTCCAGAATACTCTACTAATTCTGGTGCAGATGTAACTCCAAATAGTAATGCTTATTATCAAGGAATTAATCTTGAAAGAAACTATGGTCAAGATAATAGAATTACAATAAGAGATTTTTTAGATACTACATATAATTAATGAAGAAAAGATATAAAATAAAAGAAGTAAATAAAACAAAATTAAAATCATATTTAACCAATGCCAATAAATCTAGTAACAAAGGAAGTGGGGGAAGTAATAGGGGTAAACGGAACAATACTTAGCATTACTACATTTAGCAATATAGAAATAGCTTTAAAGATTATCTTGTTAGTTGTGAGTATAGCATATACATTGGACAAATGGTATAATCAAAAAAAAAGAAACAAAAAAAAATAGTTTGAAACACTTTAAAACATCTGAGTTTGATAGTCCTGATTTAAAAGGTAGTGGAAAAAACATGAACAAAGTGTTAATGGGGTTTTTAGATATTGCAAGAGCAAGAGCAGGGATACCTTTTAAAATTACAAGTGGTTATAGAACAAAAGAACACAATTTAAAAGTTGGAGGTAGAGTAGGAAGCAGTCATTGTAAAGGATTAGCTGCTGACATTTATTTGCCTAGAAATTCAAGAGATAGGTATTTGATTATTAATGCTATTATAGAAATAGGAATTAATAGAATAGGAATTGACTTCAACAGAAATTTTATCCATGTTGATATTGATAGTGAGAAAGATGAAAATGTTTTATGGACATATAAATACTAATTAAAAAAAACAAAATGAATAATATTTTAAAAAATTTTATACTAGGAAAAATGATTAAATCAAAAAAATTCTGGTACACAGTTGTAGGTTGTTTAACTACTTTATTGAGTGATAGCTTTGGTTTAAATGCTCAAGAAGTAAATAATTTACTTATGAGTTTAGCTGCTTTAGTTCTTGGTCAGGGAATCGCAGATAGTGCTAAGAAGTAACAGATACAGATTAAGACCTAACGAGATAAAAGTCATTCAAAAACTGCGAGAGCAAAAGATAAATAATGTTTTAGTAATAGGAGATTTGCACGAACCTTTTTGTCTAGACTCTTATCTTGATTGGTGTGTAGAACAGTATAATACCTATAATTGTACAGAGGTAGTCTTTATAGGAGATGTAATAGACAATCACTATAGTAGCTATCACGAAACATCTGCTGATGGTTTAGGTGGCTTAGAAGAACTTGAAATAGCTATTAAACGTATATCAAGATGGTACAAGGCTTTTTTAAATAGTAAGATAACAGTAATTATTGGAAACCACGACAGACTTATTATGAGAAAGGCACAGACAAGTGCAATTCCATCAAAGTGGATAAAATCCTATAAAGAAGTATTAGAAGTTCCTGAATGGAATTTTGTTGAACGATATGTAAAAGATAATGTTCAATATATTCATGGGGAAGGTGGTACTGCATCTACCAAGTGTAGAGCCGATATGATGAATACAGTACAAGGACATTTACATACTCAATGTTATGTCCAGAATTTCGTAGGTAATAATTTTAGAGTTTTTGGAGTTCAAGTGGGTTGTGGTATAAATCATGAAAGTTATGCTATGGCTTATGCTAAGTATGGTAAAAAACCTGCTATTAGTTGTGCAGTAGTATTAAACAACGGAACAACTCCTATAAACCTTTTAATGCCCTTATAAGGCTTTATATTCTTTTTTAATAGCATTACCCTAGTCAAGACATAAAACGTCTTAAATCATTCCTATTCTTTTAACACAGTAATTGTTAATAACTTTGTAAGTATTTATGTTAATATAGTTGTTAATATGTAAAAGTATTGTATATTTGCAGTATAATAATTAAAACATAAAACAAGATGATACACCTACACCACTCAGCAAAACTATCAAGACAAGATTTAAGAAATATGAGAAAATACGACTTAATCAAAAAGCAAGAGTCTTTAGCATCTGAAATTAAGTCAGAAGAAAACGATATGGAATTTTTTCAAAACTCTTTAAATGACACTTCTAGGGAGCTTTCAGAAGAAAATATGTTAGCGTTACACAACCTTGTAAAAGACTCTAAAGAGAAAATAGAACGTTTAAAAAATGAGTTAAAAGAATTAACTAAATAATATAATATGAAAACAAAAACTATGAAAACAACTTATTTAAAAACAGACCAAATAACTAAACTGCAATTAATGAATGAATTTGGTGAGAATTGTTCATGCTATTATATAGAGAAGGAAACAGAAAAAGCTATTTTAATTCATAAACAAGCAAGTACATGGGGAGATAATCCTATCACTAAATTATGGATTCCTAAATCAGTAGTAATAATAGATAGTGTTAGAATTGAGGATGGTAATCCATATATATGGTGTAAAGTTGCTGATTGGTTTAGAAAAATAAATCATATATAATATTTAAATAAAATTAAAAAAAATCATAAATAAATTAATAAACATATTATTTTCAATTGCTTGTTTTACTTTAGATACAGTAATTGTTAATAACTTTGTAAGTATTTATGTTAATATAGTTGTTAGTATATAAAAGTATTGTATATTTGCAGTATGAAAACAACTAAAAAAATAGAAAACATGAAAAACTTAACACTAGCAAAAACCCTAATCAATAACACTACATCTATTCAAAAACTCAAATCAATCCTTCATAAGTACATAGATATTAATTCAGAAATAAACGATGAAGAATGGAACATCATTAAAGCTAATAAAGTGATTCTAGAAACGCATAACTACAATACAGATGACTTACAGATGACAATAGATGCAACTAATACTTTGATAGAAAAATTATTACTAACTCCTAATAAAACAATAGTATAATGAAAACTAAAACACAAATAATCACAGGTCTTAACTCAATAGTAGGATTTGAAAAAGCTGAATTCTATGTTACTGATAATGGAGATTTAACAATGAGCCTAGACGGAATGTTTGTAGACCACAAATGGAACAAAGGAACATTTATCAATAAATAATAATTAGGGGGTGTAAAAACCCCCACTAAAAACAAAAACTATGAAAACATTAATAAACATTTTAGTACCAATTGCTTGTTTTACTTTAGTAACAGTAATTGTTTTAGTTATTGCAATTTTACCAAGTTTAATAGATAATATTTTAGGATTATGAAATATAAATTAATATCCAATAAAGATTCTATAATAATCTATAAAAGGTTTTTTTGTTTTAATATAGAATTTGCAAAGTTTAAATACAATGAAAAAGAATTGTTTTACGCAATTAAGTATTTAAAGCATTTAAATGATAAATGGTTAACACGAATTTAGATATGAGAGATATATATATACCTACTCCTCCAAGTGCAGAAAGACTTATAGAGATAGAACAAGAGCATCTAGAAGCCTTACAAAAGATATATGATGAATGTGATGACAAAATAGTAGAGGCTAAGTTATACTACTTTAAAGATACTAGAGGGGTAAAGCAAAAACACAATATGCTTTGTAAGGCTAATGGTAGACCATTCTATTCAGCAGATGAAGAAAAATGTTGGGGTAGTGCTATAGTAATTGGAACAGAATTACAGAGATGTAAAGACAATACTATATTAAATATAACGGCAACTTACTCCTATAACTTAACAGAAGAAATGTTAAAGATGTATGAAGATAATAATAGACAATTAATAATTAATAAATAAATAGATATGAAAAATAGTAAAGTAGTAAATGTACAAGGTTCTGGAATGTTTAAAGAACTTTATGTTTTTGAAGTAGAGTTAGAAAACAAAGATGTTGGTAAAATATATCGTAAATCAAATGAATCTAAATTAACAAGTGGACAAGAAATTTCTTACACTATTAACGACAAAGGAAGTATTAAGATTGTAACTGATTATCAGAAAAACAATCCTACACAGTCAAGTCCACAAAAGTCAGATGATGTACAGAAATTAATTGTAAGACAGTCAAGTTTAAAATCAGCAGTAGACTTTAATAATGATTGTACTGCTGAAGAAGTTTTACATAATGCAGAGAAGTTTTATAATTGGGTTATGAATGAAAATAACAAATCAGATAATTTTGATAGTAGATTAAAAAGTAAAGTTAATGAAATAACTTCTGCTTTTGATGATAAATTTAAAGGTTCTACATCTGATGATTTACCTTTTTAAGATGACTGATAGAGAAAAATTTGAATCATTGTGCGACCTTACTACAAATTTAGTAGGGTTGCAACAAGGTTCTTTATCTTTTAGAACTAGAAAGCAAGAGATATTAGTGCCTAGAATGGTAGCATCAGTTATTGCTATTATAGCTAAAGACATACATCCAGAAACAATAGCTGATATTATAAAAAAAGACAGGACATCTGTTTTACATTATAGAAAAACTCATAAACATAATTATCAATCTTTTCCTGTTTATAGAGAAGTTTTTAATAAAGTATATAATGCTTATTTAGAACAAGAGAAGTTTAAATTAGTATTTAAAGATAGGGATGATTTAATTAGACATTTAATAGATGCAGGAATTAAGACTGTTATAAAATCACAGGTAAAAATAAAAGTAAAATGTGGAGATATAAAACATTTTGTACATACTAACTATTTAGATTTTTCTAATAACATTGATATTATTAATGAATCATTAAAGGACTATGATTACTCTATAGACATAATTACTACATGAAAGATAATCCTAGTTACTATGCTATTATACCTGCCAACGTAAGGTATTCAACATTAAAGCCTAATGCTAAATTATTATTTGGAGAGATAACTGCGTTAAGCAATAAACATGGTTATTGTTTTGCATCAAATAATTACTTTGCTAATTTATATAATGTAAGTAAAAACACTATATCTTCTTGGGTTTCTGATTTAAAGAGTTATGGTTTTGTTAATATAGATATAGAAAAAGATATTAATAAACAAATCATCCGAAGATGTATAAGTATCACGAAAATAATGGATACCCCTATACACGAAAAGATGGAGTATAATAGTACAAGTATTAATACTACAAGTAATAATATATCTATAAAGGAAAAATTTGTTAATCAAGTTATGTTTTTTGATTACCCAAAAGAAATGAAAGAAGATTTTATAAGTTACTGGACAGAAGGAATTAAAAAGATGAGGTTTCAAAAGCAAGGAACATTTGAAATTAAATTAAGATTATCCAGATGGCAGAAAAATTCTAAGAAATGGGATAAGCCAAAAAAAATAGGTACATCTAAATTAGATTCACAGATTAATGAATGGCAAAAAGCTAAAAATTTATTATGAGTTATATAGATGAAATAAAACAAGCAATATATTTTAAAAAGTTATATAAAGAAAATGTTATAGATTTAGATAATTATTTTAAATATAGTGGTAAGCAGGAATATAATAATAATCTTGTAGACATTACTCCAGAGTATAGGGCTAAAGTTTATATACGGCAAATGAATGATATGAATAAATATAAATTAAAAAAATGAAAACATTACAAGATGAAAATTTTGAAGAATTAAAAGTTAAAACTTTAGACTTAATAGCTAAGACTTCAGTAGAGTTAGGACATAGAACAGATGCTAAATCAATGGCAACTCTTGCTAAGATATTTGCAGAGGATTTACAAAAAGAGTATAGGTTTAGAAGAATGACTTTTAATCAAATAGATGATGCTTTTCATGTAGGTGTAAGATATGCAGAGTCTGAACCATTTTTAAATATTAGAACATTTTTTAAATTTATTAACGCTCATAAAATAGTAGTAGATGATGCTAGAAATAAAGTAGAAGTTTTAAATCAAAATCCTAAACAAGTTCTTTATTATCAAGAACAAATTAAATTATTAAAATAACTAAATTATGAAAGAAAATTATAAAAAACTTTATGAAACTGTAGAATATTTATTTTTAAATGAAAAAAAAATAAGCAGCAAACAACTTTCAAAACTTCATTGGTTTGAAGTATTTGAAAAATTTATAAAAGAAAAAAATATAGATTTATATAATGATGCAAAAAAAAATACTAATAAATTAGAGAACAACAATTATTTTACAGAAGAAGAATTAAAAAAATTTAAATCTTAAATTAATTAAAATGAAAATAATAAAAATAAATAAAGAAGAAATTAAAAACGCAACAGATGCAATTAAATGGCATCTAAAAAATTATGGACATATTACTAGCCTAGAAGCTATTAATCAATATGGAGTAACAAGACTAGCAAGTATTATTTTTAATCTAAAAAAAGATGGATATACTATACATAGTACAGATTTAAAATTTACTACTAGGTTTGGTAGACCAACAAACATATCTAAATATTTATATTTTAAACCTAAACCTAATCATGAGCAAAAATTAATATGGGGGTAAAGACAATTAGTAAGTTAAAGAAAGAATTAGATAAGTGGTTTAGTCTTTACATTAGGCTAAAATTATCTACTCCAGAAGGAATTGTAAGTTGTTGTACTTGTGGTAAGTTAGGACACTACAAGGTCGGTATGCAAAACGGACATTTTCAATCTCGCAGACATCATTCTACAAGATGGAATGAACAAAATTGTGCAGTACAATGTATAGCTTGTAATTGTTTTTCACAAGGAGAGCAGTATAAAATGAGTATTTACATTGATAATAAATATGGGGAAGGTACTGCTGAATCATTAGAAATGGAAGCAAGGAAAATAGTAAAAATGTCTAGAATAGATTATGAAGAAAAGATAACTTATTATAAATCAATTGTTAATAAATTGAAATTAGAAAAAAATATAGAATAATTATAATGTTTATATTTGAAAATGATAAAGCCTATTTATGCTAATGTTGAGCATGAAATTTATGTTAGTGAATATTTAAATTTAATGTTATCTTTTGTGGATGAGTGTTCTTCAGATGTAAAGTATGATAATTTTTTAGATGTAGTAAATTTAATTATAGAGTATCACAATGCTTATGGTACAGATGTAGATAAGAGAGTGGGAAATTGGAATGATTGGTTAATGATACTACCTATTAATTTATCAGTTTGTTGTAATGGTTATTTTGCAGGTATAGAAACAAGAAGAAATAAAGAATCATTAAGTACATATAAAAGATTATTGGATAAGTATTTATCTGATTTAGTTTTAAAGTTATCTGATTTAGAACATAAAAATGACTAAGGTATATCAAGCAGTAGCAGATTGTAGAAAGACTTTTGTAAAGATGTCTTATAAGTTTACTAAAGACATAAACTATATTGATGAGGTAGTACAGGAATGTCTACTATATTTTATGCAGATGAATCCAGAAACTTTAAAAGATATTTGGATTAAGGATGGAGAGAAAGGTTTAATAAGGTACGGAGCAGTAATACTAAGAAGAAGTTTTACAAGCGTTAGAAGTCCTTATTATTATAAGTTTAATATTTATTATAAAAATTTAGATGAACAAGCAAGTACTATAACTTATGATATTGTTAAGACAGGGGAAACATCTAATCAAAAGCATTTATATAATATACCTAATCCAGAGGAATATGTACAATGGCAGAAACTAGAACAGATAGATAAAGCATTAGAATCGTTGTATTGGTATGATAGAGATGTTTTTAAGCTATATTACTATGAAGGTAATACTTTATCAGGATTAGCTAAAAAGACTGGTATAAGCAGGAATAGTTTATTTACTACAATAGATAAAGTAAGAGAACAACTTAAAGAACTTTTAGATGAATAAGTTTTTTGTCAAAGATGAAATTTATAAAGACAGAATAGATATTTGTAAGGCTTGTGATTATTATTTTAAGCCAACTGGAAGTTGTAAAGTTTGTTTATGTTTTATGTCTATTAAAGCTAGAATAGGGAATCAAGAATGTCCTCAAGGATATTGGTTAAAGACAAAAGAGATAGAGCAGCCTGATGATATACCTAATCATTTAGTAGAAGAAGTTAAGTTAGTTTGGAAAAATATAAATAAAGGAGTTGCAAAAAATCAAGCAACTAAAAAAAGAATGATTGAATTGTTTAATGTAATTTATGGAACAAATTATAATACAGGTACAAGTTGCAGCAGTTGCCTTAATGATTGTTACAAAGGAATTAAAAGAATATACGAAAAATATGAAAGATAAAACTCCAAATTATTATATAGGAAAAGTTTATGGTTATAAAGCATTTGATATAATAGAAGATTATAGTTTAAATTATAATTGTGCTACTGCACTTACATACATTTTAAGAAGTAATAGAAAACATAATAGTCCTGATGAGTGTTTGCAAAAAGCAATAGACCATTTAGAAAATGAATTAAAAATTTTAAAGAAAAAGAAAATAAGAATAAGTCATAATTAAAAAAAGGAGAGTAGGCAATTTTGCCATATAAAGATAATGGGTGTATAAGAGCATCCTTTAATTTTATTATTGTTACTCTCCTTTATTTTAAAAAATAATACTATGTTAAAATATCAATGTAATAAATGTGAAATACAAAAAGAATTAAGCAAAGTAGTAATGAAAGTTGTAAATTCTAAGGTTGTTAATTTAGGAACGGAATGTCCTGACTGTGGGGAATATATGCAGGAAGTAGAAAAAGAGTTTGGAGGTTTTCCTTCATTAAAAAGAACAGAGCCTACTCTATCTAATAAGAAAAATAATTTATGGAGTAGGGCTAAAGATACAATGTCTTGAAGTTTGTAATAAAGGATGATAAAGATAAGCAAAGCCTGATAAACTATTTAAAGGAGTTAGGTAATGATTATATAGTTGATGTAAAGAAACAAAGAAACAATAGAAGTAATATGCAGAACAATTATTATTGGAAATGTATAGTCCAAACTTTATCTAATGAACTAGGATATTTTCCTAATGAGATGCACGATATACTAAGGGCTAAGTTTCTACAAGAATGGGAGATGTTAGAGATAAACGATAAGAAAGTAGGTATAAGTAAGATAGGAAGTACTGCAACACTAAACACTAAAGCCTTTGAAGTGTATGCAGAACAGATAAGGATATGGGCTTTAACAGAATTAGGAATAAGATTAATGTTACCCAATGAATATAATTAGAAATTACTTTAATAACATAAAGAACATCTTAGTATACTTTGATTATCATAGCTTACTATTTTGGTGGTGTATAAGTGATTGTCTTAATAATCAAGTGTTATGGACTACACCAAGCTATTGGTTAGAATTAGGGCAGCCTAATACATACTGGTTATATATGACTTATTTTATACTAAGCCTAAGTATAGTAATATGTTTAAATAATTTAAACTACCTAATAAGATTTATAGGCATGTACTTAGTCTTATATTTGTTTTCAACTGTAAGATATTGTCTAAGTATTTATACTGAGGAAAACTTTGACTTATTAGATTTCAGGGCATTACTTATTACATCTTGGTACTTCTCTATGTGGCTATGGATATATCTTAAACTAAAAAAAGAACAATTACATAAAAAACTATTATGAATGATAACTTAACTACAATTATAATTACGGCTATAAGTGTTGTCTTTGGAGCAGGAGGTTGGAAGTTCTATGAGTTTCTTATTAAAAGCAAGAGAGAAAAACAAAAGGAAGAAAAGACAGAGCAAACAATATACAGAGATGACCTAAAGACAAGAGTAGATAAACTAGAAACCTATAAAGATGACTGTGTAATGTCTATGTTAGAATTAAAAACTGAATTAGCTAAGTTAAAAGTAACTGTAGAATTTCTAGAAAAAGAGAATAACATACTTAAAATCAAGCTACAACGATAAAACAAATAAGAGATATTTCTATTATATAGTATATCTTGATTAATCAAATTATTTCAAATGACACATGGGGGTAAAAGAGAAGGAGCAGGTAGAAAGGCTAAAGCTGAAGAACAGAAGTTAATAGAGAACTTAACACCTATGAATCCTGATGCTTTAAAGTCTTTAGAACAAGGCTTAAAGAACAGAGAACAATGGGCAGTTAAATTATTCTTTGAATACTTTTATGGTAAACCACAACAACGAGTAGATGTAACCAGTAATAGCGAAACACTTAACATACCTATAATAAACTTTGTTGAATCCGAAACTGAATAAAAAGTATAGTGCATTATTTTCTGCTAAGTCTAGGTACTATATTATAACTGGTGGTAGAGGCTCAGGTAAGTCTTATGCCGTTACTGTGTTCTTAACACTACTAACAATGACACAAGGGGTAAGAGTGTTGTTTACAAGGTTTACAATGGTGTCTGCTCATCTATCTATTATACCTGAGTTCTTAGAAAAGATAGGTCTATTAGGGTATGATAATATATTTAGTATCAATAAGTCAGAGGTTGTCAATACATCAACAAATAGTGATATATTGTTTAGAGGTATTAAAACATCAGCAGGAAATCAAACTGCATCACTTAAATCCTTACAAGGTATATCTACTTGGGTTTTAGATGAAGCAGAAGAACTTGTTGATGAAAATATATTTGATACTATAGATTTAAGTATTAGACAAAAAAATATACAGAATAGAATTATATTAATACTTAACCCTACAACTAAAGAGCATTGGATATATAAAAGATTCTTTGAGGATAGAGGAGTATCAGCAGGTTTTAATGGTGTTAAGGATAACGTTTGTTATATACATTCTTCTTATTTAGATAATAAAAAAAACCTTTCACAAAGTTTCTTAGATAGAATATATAGACTTAAAGATATAAACTTTAAAAAATATACTCATAAAATTATGGGTGGTTGGCTTGACAAAGCTGAAGGTGTTGTGTTTAGTAATTGGGTGTTAGGAGAATTTAATCCTGATGGTTTACAATCATCTTGTGGTATGGACTTTGGTTTCTCAGTAGACCCTGATAGTTTAACTGAGGTTGCAATAGATAAGAAAAAAATGAAGATATATATTAAGGAGCATATTTACAGAAATGGATTAAAATCGCACGAATTAGCACAAATAATACTTAAAAAGGTAGAAAACAAGTTAATTATTGCAGATAGTGCAGAGCCTAGACTTATAGAAGATTTAAGATATTTAGGTGTAAACATTAAGCCTGTTAAGAAAGGAACTATAGAAAGTGGAATTACTCGTATGCAAGACTATCAATTAATTGTTACACCAGAATCTACTAACATAGCTAAAGAATTAAACAACTATGTCTATGCTGATAAAGGTTCTAAGCTATATGTAGACAATTACAATCATGCTATAGATGGGGTAAGATATAATGTTATATACCATTTAGATAATCCAAACTTAGGTAAGTATTATGTGCAATAAAAAAGGTGCAACTTTAGAAGCTACACCTTTTAAAAAAACTTAAAACGATTATGAAAACATACAAATATACTATTTTAAACTAAATATCAATTAATTCTATTATATATTATGCAAGTAAAGATTAAGAAAGGAGGTAAGCAAAAAACATACAATCTAATAAATAGTTGGGATGATGTAACTCTTGAAAAGTGGGCTAAGTTAATGTACAAAAAAAATCAAAGTAATTCTAACGAAGCATTAGAAACTATAGCTGCATTATCTGATATACCCAAAAAACTTGTTAATGAGTTAGGCATAAATGATGTAGCTACTATTCTTAAAAGGATAGCTAAAATGCAAGAGAAAGAAAATACTAAACTTAAAAGAATTATTAAAGTAGATAATGTTGAGTATGGTTTTCATCCTAATCTAGAAGATATTACTTTAGGAGAATATGCTGACATTGAAACCTATTTAAAACTTGGAATAGAAAATAACTTAACTAAATTAATGGCAGTATTATACAGACCTATTTTAGAAAAGGAAGGTAAGCAATATTCTATTGAGGCTTATGATAGTAGTTCTACAAGGCTAAGAGCAGAGAAGTTTAAAAAGATGAAAGCAGAAGATGTAAATAGTTCATTGGTTTTTTTTTGGACTTTAGGGAACGAACTATTAATGACTTTGCCGTTATATTTAATGGAACAGAGTCAGGAGATACTCAACAAAGTCCAGATGAGCAATTTGCAGACAAATGGAACTGGTTTGGTGTAATGTATAGATTAACTAATGGAGAGATAATTAATTTAGAAAAGATAACTAATCTTAGTTTGTACGAGTGTTTAACTTGGCTAACTTATGAAACAGATTTAAATGAAACTAAAGCAGTAACAAAATGACATACTTTAAAGATTACAACAATACTATAGACACCTTAAAGAAATTAGGTCAGCAGCACTATATGATTAAGACAGTAACTACAGGAGATTTGTGGGAGATTGATTTATCTAAAAACACCTTTTTCCCTTTAATGCACATTAATCCAGTTAATGCAGTAGCAGGTAATCACGAGATGACTTTAAACTTTCAAATATTTATAATGGACTTAGTATTTCCAGACTTGATTAATGAGCAAGAAGTATTATCAGATTGTTTACAAATTTGTAATGATTTAATAGGTACGTTTAAAAATGGCGAAAGTCTATTATTATCTAATCAAGGAGTAAATGCTTTGCCTAAATACTTTACAGATGGAGATATAACTATAGAGCCATTCTCAGAAAGATTTGACAACTCAGTAACAGGTTGGGTTTTTACAATACCTGTAATAATAGAAAATGAATACAATACTTGTATAGCACCACAAGCAACAACTGATGCAATACAATAATGTTTAAGATACTAAAGAGATTAAATAAGATAAAGATAGGTAAACTAATAATTAAAATAATACCACCACAAATAACAATTAAAATATAAAATATGGCAGACTTAGTAACATCAATTACAGAATCAGTTGTTTTAAATGGAAGTGTAAGGGGAAGTACAAACACATTAACAACAACAGGAATTAATAATGCTTATGAACGTATTGTAACTTGTACTCATTCACAAGCAACTACTTTAGTAGCTTTTAACACTAACTCTTATGGAGCAGTAGTGCAATTAGATAAAGAAGATGTAAGATATATAAGAGTAACAAATCTTAATACAACTATATCTGTAGAAATTGCAGTAGTAGGTGCAGCTACTTTATACCAAGTTACATTAAAAGCAGGACAATCACATATATTAGGAGCAGCAGATAATATTATGTTAGCAGAAGCAGATACTACTCCAAGTTATGGAACTATGGCTGCATTACAAAACATATCTGTAACTCCTATAGGAACTACTAATGTAGATTTAGAAGTGTTTGTAGCTAGTGTTTAATGGAAGCATTAGAACGATACTTAAATAGCTTTGGTAGAAGTGTTGTAAACAAATCTAAAGGAATACTAAAGAAAAAAGATAAAGTAGTAACAGGAAATCTTTTAAATAGTGTTAAATTTAAATTAGT
>ENA-OSJC01002390-OSJC01002390.1-marine-metagenome-genome-assembly--contig:-NODE-2390-length-14237-cov-3.637147_pt1 | contig 14237 bp, 12 predicted proteins | sample MGYA00237885_ERZ534234 | MGnify/ENA primary metagenome ERZ534234 (study PRJEB26413, sample SAMN06343907) | marine metagenome | isolation source: coastal waters | place: Atlantic Ocean: West Antarctic... | reverse complement strand
TTTTCATCTACCGCAGAATGTGCTTCCGCCATAACATTTGTTGATGGTGGAAAAGGCGAGTTACTTCACAGAGGCCATCCAATTGAGCAGTTAGCTGAAAAACATAGTTATATTAACATGGATCGTGTTGGAATATATGGACATTCAGGAGGAGGCTTTATGTCAACCGCCGCCATGCTTGTTTATCCTGACTTTTTCAAGGTAGCTGTTTCATCAGCTGGAAATCATGATAATAATGTTTACAATAGTTATTGGTCTGAAAAACATCATGGAATTAAAGAGGTTGTTGATGACTCTGATCGTGTAACATTTGAATATGATATTGCTAAAAACTCTGAGCTCGCAAGTAACCTCAAGGGTCATTTAATGTTAACCACAGGTGATGTTGATAATAATGTCCATATGGCAGGTACTTTGCGTATGACAGAAGCTTTAATTAAAGCAAACAAACGATTTGATTTTTTTATCTTTCCAGGGCAGAGACATGGATTTGGAAAGATGAATGATTATTGGTCTTGGTTACGAGCAGAGTATTTTGTGAAACATTTGATTGGAGATCCATACTGGGATGTTGATATAAAGCAATTAAATCTTGAAAAAGAGAAGACTAAATAGTTTGATCATTTTTATAACTATTAATCAGTGCAAGTTTTCTAGCCTCAAGAATAAATTATTTAAATTCATTGAAAACCAGAAAGAAAACTAGAAAGAAAACTAGAATGAAAACTAGAATGAAAACTTTAATTTTTTATATCCTATTTATTGGAGGCTTAAACTCTGGTTGTGAAGATAAACAAGAGCAAGAAATATTAGATCCTAATAATCTATTTCAATTTAGCCTAAAGGATGAAAACCCTAATTCTAAAAGTTATAATAGTAATATTGGCCCCAATCTATACAAAGGAAGAATCTCAGTTTATTATTTTGGCGATCCAGGATGAGGAATGTGTAGAAGCCGGTTCGGTGTTTTAAATGAAATGTCCACAGATATAAATAAAGAAGAAGCTAATGATGTTGTGATTATTGGTATTAGTAATCAAAATCACTCTAAAAGTCAAATTCCTAAAATGGTGGATGGGCGAACCCTACCTTGGATACATGACAATTTGGATCAAGATGTATGGAATAAATGGGATGTTCGATTGAGAGATCTCTATATATTAAATGAAGAAGGAGCGTTATACGGACGGATTAATTTAACAGAATTTGATCCAGACCGATCAATAAATGATGGAGTCAATTATAATGAGCTTAAGCAACTTATTCTAAATGCAAAAAATAATTCTAATAAATAGGTTGAAAAATTTGATTTAACTATTGAGTTAAATCTTATCAGATTAATCATGAAAGAATAGGATGAATGATGAAAAAATTATTAATTATTATTTTAGTTATTGGATGTTTATTTGCTGAAGAAAAAGCAGATAGCTTAGGAAATAATCTTCCTTTAGAACCTACTCGTACTATTTCATTTACTACTGATGAAGGAACATGGATGTCTCTCGATGTCTCACCCGATGGAAAGTCAATAATTTTTGATTTAGTAGGTGATCTATATTCAATCCCATTTCGTGGAGGTGAAGCCGAACGAATTACTTCAGGAATAGCTTTTGATTCACAGCCCGTTTTTTCACCTAGTGGTGAAATGATATCATTTATTAGTGATAGAGGTGGATCTGAAAATTTATGGGTTTCAAATCTTGATGGAAGTAATCCAAAGCAACTTACTAAATCAAATGATGGTCAATTCGCATCTCCTGTATTTTCAAATGATGGTAATTATGTTTATGTATCTCAAACTTCTTGGGCAAAACGCACATTCGAAATTTGGATGTACCATATAAAAGGTGGATCGGGTATTCAAATCACAAAAGCCAAGGCAACACCAACGTCACCAGGGAATACATGGAAAAATTCATTAGGCCCTGTACTTTCACCTGACTCTAAATTTTTATACTATGCGACTAAAAGAGGGGGTTTTAGTTACAATATGTCTTTCCCTGCATGGCAAATTGAAAGGCGTGATATGGTCACGGGTAAGGAAGATATAATCACTCGAGCAGAAGGGAGTGGTATAAGGCCAATCGTTTCGCCTGATGGTAATTATATAGTTTATGGTACTCGATATAAAACTGAAACAGGATTAAGGATAAAAGACCTTAACAAAGGGACAGATACTTGGCTTGTTTATCCAATCTTAAGAGATGATCAAGAATCTCGATCTACAAGAGATTTACTCCCTACTTATGATTTTACACCAAATGGTAAGGAAGTAGTCTTCACAAAAGATGGAAAATTCCATCGAATCAATGTAAAATCAAAAAAAATTAATAAGATTGACTTTTCTGCTAAGGTGGATCTTGACGTTGGGCCAGAATTAACATTCCCGTATGAGATTGAAGATGATCAAATAATTTCAAGAATTATTATGAATCCTGTAATCTCTCCAAATGGAAAACAAATAGCCTTCTCAACATTAACTCATCTTTATATTGCTGATGCTGAGACTGGAGAACATAAACGATTAACTAAAAGTGACTTAGGTGAATTTTATCCTTCCTGGTCTCCGGATAGTAGGTCATTAGTTTATGTGACTTGGGAAGCAAGTGGTGGTCATATTTGGAAGATAAAAGTCGATGGTCGAAGTTCACCTAAAAAACTAACCAAGACGACTGCCTTTTATTCAAATCCAATATTTACCCCTGATGGAAAGACAATTATTGCACTTCGTGGATCAGCTATTGATCGATTGAGAACACAAGCTGAATTTGGAGGGCCATCAGTGCCAATGGACTTGATTTCCCTGAGTGCGAGTGGTGGAAAAATATCATTAATTATGCCCTCGAGAGGACTGGGGAAACCTTTCTTTACTAATGACCCTAATAGAATTTATTTGAATGGGTACAGCCTTACCTCTCTAGGGAGAGGGAATGGTGTAATCTCTGTACGACTAGACGGAACTGATCGCCGTGAACATCTTGCGGTAAAAGGTAAAGGCTACTATGGTAGTAGTGAACCTGTTAATGCACGTGATATTCGTTTTAATCCTGACCGTACAATGGCTTTAGCTGGGGTGAATAATCAACTTTATATATTACCAATTCCAAATGTTGGTGGAAGTGTACAAACTGTTGATGTGAATAGCCCTACAATACCTGTGAAAAAATTGACAGATATTGGCGCCGACTATTTTGATTGGGCAGATAATGGAAATATTATTACTTGGTCCATTGGTTCTACTTTTTACAGGCTACCTATTGATTCTATTTCTTTTGAATCAAATAAAGATGATTCCACGAAGATCAAGACTTTTTCAAATAATGCAATTGAGACAAAGATTACAGTTGTTACAGCTTTTGCTAAACCAAAAGGAATGGTCGCATTAAAAGGTGCAAAAATAATTACTATGGATGGAGATGAGGTTATAAGAAATGGAGTAATTATTATTAAAGATAATCGAATTTATAAGGTCGGTGATGCCAGATCTGTAAAGATTCCAGAGGAAGCTAAAGTGATTAATGTTAATGGAAAAACTATTATTCCTGGCTTTGTTGAAACGCACGCTCATTATTTTGGAATAAAGAAAGGTTTATTAGATCGTCAAAATTGGACTTTCATAGCAAATGTAGCATGGGGTGTTACAACTGGTTTAGATGTCCAAACATCTACAAATGATCCTTTTGCTTATCAAGATCTTATAGATGCAGGTCAAATGATTGGGCCAAGAGCTTTTTCTACTGGACCTGGAATTTTTTCTCAAAATAACTTTAAAAGTAAAGAAGAAGCTGTTGGTCTAATGAAGCGATATCGTGATCATTATCGAACCAGAAATTTAAAATCTTATATAGCCGGGAATAGAAAACAACGAAACTATATTGTGCAAGCTGCACATGAATTAGGTATGATGCCTACTACAGAAGGGGCACTTGATTTAAAATTAGATCTGACTCATGCGATTGATGCATTTCATGGGAATGAACATAATTTTCCAATTACACCTTTACATAAAGATGTTGTTGAATTAGTTGCTCAATCAGGAATGACCTATACACCTACTTTACTAGTAACATATGGAGGGCCTTGGGGTGAAAATTATTATTATGCTACTGAAGAAGTACATGATGATCCAAAAGTAAAAAGGTTCGTACCCGATAATATTATTCAATCAAAAACTCGTAGAGTTCCATGGTTTAGAAAAGATGAATATGCCTTTTCTAAAATAGCAGCTGATGCCGCAAAAATTATTAAAGCTGGAGGTTTAGTAGGTGTGGGTGGTCATGGTCAATTCAATGGTCTAGGTTTTCATTGGGAATTATGGTCACTGCATAGTGGCGGTATGAGTGAAATGGAAGCCTTGAGAGCTGCCACGATTAATGGTGCGAAAATAATTGGAGTTAGTGGCGATATTGGTTCGATTGAATATGGAAAATTAGCCGACCTTGTTATCTTAGATAAAGATCCTTTGGTAAATATTCGAAATACAAACTCGATAAGATATGTAATGAAAAATGGGGTTTTGTATGAAGGAGATACTATGAATGAGATATGGCCAAATTCAAAAGAACTTGATGCTCAGTGGTGGTGGAATGATGGGCCAGAAGAATAGATAGTATTAATTAAGAGATTCTTTTAAAAAAGTAAGCGTTCGTTTTAAAGCTAGGGTAGAAGCAGTTTTATCAAAGTTTGGGTTATCACTAGGGCGACTGGCAAATCCATGAGTTGTGTTGGGGTAAATATAGATTTTGTGGTTACCTTTTTGGGTTTTTAATACGGCCTCAAATTCTTTAACACTATCTATTGAAATCCCTCGATCTTCTTTTGCAAAATGACCGATAATATTTGCCCGCATTTTTTGGAGGTCATCTTTGGGGTTGAAACGACCGTAGTAGATCACAGAAGCTTTTACGCCGAGATTATTTTTGGCTACTTGATAAGACCAACCACCGCCAAAGCACCAACCTATTGATGCTAATTTTTGAGAATTTACTCGAGGTTGTTTTTTTAGATATTCTAAAGCTTGATTTAGATTCGTAAATGCTTTGCCCATATTATTGCGGACATCTCCAGCTAATTTTCTGGCTTCAGATGCTTTAGTTGTATTGTTGCCATTATAAAGGTCAACAGCGAGAGCTGCATAACCTTGCGAGGCAAAAAAATCAGCTTTTTCTCGGATATCATCATTCAAACCCCACCACTCATGAATAAGGATAATTCCAGGCGCAGTTTGACTTTTATCCTTAGGCAGGGAAAGGTAGCCTTCTATTTTATTTTTACCATCGTTAAAATAAGTTACCGTCTGAGTCCAACTTGGAATTAGTATAAGATAATATAAAATAAGAAATTTTTTCATGAACTTAAATTAGGGTGAGGCAGCTTTTTTTTGAAGCCTAATAAATTAATATTATCTTCTTCTAGATCGACTATTATTTTGGACTTTTTTATTTTTTTGTCGATTTCTTCTTCTACTTTTTTGATTACTACTACTATCACGTTTACCAATACCTGTATCTTTTTCAATTTGAATTAAAATATCAGCAAACTTCTTGCCTTTAAAGCTTTGAATTAGTTTAGTCTCATATTCTTCTTCAATTTCAAAGAAAGACGATGTTTTCATGATTTCAATATTGCCAATAACCGCATTGCTAGATCGTAAGGATTCATTGATTAGTCCCATAAGTCGACCAGGGTTCATTTTACTTTGGAATCCTACATTTATATAAAAACCAGCAAATGAAGCAAGGTTACGATCATTCCGATTTGGGTTTTCGCGAGGTTTTCTATCTCTATTATTTGAATTATTAGAGATATTAATATCTCTAGCATTTTTATAATAAGAGAGGTACCGATTAAATTCTGTTGAAACAAAGTGTTTAATTAATTCGTCTCTTTCAAGCCACTCTAGCTTTTTATAAATATCAGGCATGAATTGAGAAATCTGCTGTTCGTCAATTTTAACATTTTGAACCTTGTCAATTAAGCTATAGAGACGTGTTTTACAGATATCCATTCCACTGGGAACAGCTTCACGTAAGAATGAAATTCTGGTCCTTTTTTCAATCTCTCGTATTTTGCGCATCTCACGTGTGTGAAGAATCGCAATAGAAATTCCTTTTTTACCAGCTCGGCCTGTTCGTCCACTACGATGAACATATATTTCAAAATCATCAGGAAGGTTAAAATTTATTATATGGGAAAGGTCATCAACATCTAGGCCACGTGCAGCTACATCAGTAGCAACGAGAAGTTGTAACTGACGGTTGCGAAAGCGACCCATAACTTCATCTCGTTCTGCCTGTGTGAGATCACCATTTAGTGTATCAGCATTATATCCATCACTCATTAGTTTATTCGCGATTTCTTTAGTCTCACGTCGAGTCCTACAAAAGACTATACCATAGATATCAGGGTTATTATCAGCTATACGTTTTATTACTTCATAGCGCTCTTTAGCGTTGACCATATAATAGACATGCTTCACATTTTCTGCTGTGATATTCATTTGCGCTGCCGCAATTTTCATAGGATCATTCATATATGACTGAGTGATCGCTACTACTTTTTTAGACATCGTTGCAGAGAAAAGTAAAGTTTGTTTTTCTTTAGGTGTATGAGAAAGAATCATTTCAAGATCTTCTTGGAAACCCATGGTAAGCATTTCATCTGCTTCATCCAATATTATGCGAGCAATGCGGCCAATGTTTAATTTTTTTCTTTTGATCAGGTCTTTGGTTCTACCTGGGGTACCAATAACAATATGGGCACCTTTATTTAATGATTTAATTTGAGCTTTTATATCACTTCCACCATATACAGCTAAGACATTAATGCCACTAAGAAACTTTGAATATTTTGCTAGATCTTTTGCAATTTGAATACATAGCTCTCTAGTTGGGCAAAGGATTAGAGTTTGAGTATCTTTGTATTGTAGATCTGTTAAATGAATTGATGGAAGCCCAAATGCTGCAGTTTTACCTGTTCCAGTTTGCGCTGTCGCGATTAGATCTTGACTTGAGGTCATTAAATGGGGAATGGTTTTAGCCTGTATAGGCGTAGGTATTTTAAAGCCCATCTCAGAGATGGCTTTTAGAATGTCTGAGTGTAGTTGTGTTTCTTTAAAACTATTCATTTATTTATATTGAACGTGCAATTTGCATTTAAACTTAGGCCCGCGAACTTACTTCTATATGTTGTAAAACTAACCTAGCTATTTATTTAAAAAAATAGATCATTTTATTTAAAAGCCTCTGTTTTAACAGAGGCTTTTTTGTTTTTAATATGTGAGTTAGATTTGATTATAATATTATTAAAGGTTAAATGAGTTATTTAAAAAAAATCCCAGCAAAACGCATCATACTAACATTAATCCTAGTGATGCCAATCATGTTATTAGGATTAACTATACTATTAATTTCTAAAGGATATTTAGCCGTAGTGCCTAAATGGTAATAATCATTTAAAATCCTGCATGAAAAAAAGAGTAAATAAATATTTAGAATATCAAACAAATTCTATTTTTATAAAAGAGGAATTGAGATATCTAAACTCCTAAAGGAATGAAGAAAAATGTAGTTATAATTGGTTGGTTCTTTCCACTAAACGCTAAATGGGGTCGATCAAGAATTGCAAAACAAGATAAAATGGAAATATTTAATATCGAATTAGAGAGGACATTTGGATGAAATTATTAATTTTTATATCTATTGTTGGTTCATTATTAGGGCAAAATCCTTCTAATTATGATAGACTACAAACTCTTTTTGTTGAATGGAGGGAGTTTGAAAGTCCACCTTTATTAAAAGGTGCACCAGATTATACCAAAAAACAGTTTAAGAAAAGGCAACGGTCTTTTAATAAAATTCAAAAAAATCTCATGAGTATAGATACAACTAATTGGCCTAAATCAATGCAGGTTGATTGGCAGATCGTTGAAGCAGAAATGAAGGGTTATGATTTTAATCAACGTATTTTAAAGTCATGGGAACGAGACCCAGCTTTTTATCAAACTATCTGGATGTACCAGAGCGATGTACCCGCTCATGAAGGTCCAGTGAATCATGCCGTATTAGAATATTGGCAGTACAGTTTTCCGTTAGCATCGAATGCTAAAGAAAAATTTCATAAAGAGTTAGCCTTAATTCCAGCTTTTTTGAAACAGGCAGAAGAAAATTTAACAGGTAATGCACGAGACCTTTGGGTTGCGGGTATAAATAATATTCGAGATCAAGGAGATCACCTAGAAATAATTGAAGAAACCTTAGATAAATTTCAAGATAAAAATAAAGATAAGAAACTTTTTAAAGCATTAGAAGATGCTAAGAAAGCTAATAGAAAATTAATTAATTGGCTGGAATCTGAATCACCAAAGAAAAATGGGCCTTCAGGTATTGGCAAAGAGAATTATACTTGGTATCAAAAAAATGTTCATCGAGTAACTTTAACGTGGGAAGAAGAAGTTCAATTACTTCAAAGAGAACTGGATCGTGCTTGGTCTTCTTTAAAACTAGAAGAGGAACGCAATAAAAAGTTGCCACCAATGAAATCTGCAGATACGCCTGAAGACTTTGCGAAACTGACAGATAATGCAGTTAAGAAAATGATGAAATTTTTAACTGATAATGAGATCATGTATATCAAAGATAATATGGAACCAGCATTAAGAGAGCATGTAGGAAGTTATGTTCCAAAAGATGAGAGGAATTTCTTTTCAATAGGTCTCCATTATGATCCTCTTCCACTTTATTCTCATATGTATCATTGGTTTGATCTTGCTGAGGTAAGAGATAACCCCCATGATAATCCAATCAGGCGTGGTCCTCCTTTATATAACATGTACGATTCAAAGAATGAGGGAATAGCTACTGCCGTAGAAGAAATGTTTATGCATGCTGGTTTATATGAAGATAGTCCAAGGTCTAGGGAAATTGTTTGGATTATGTTAGCGCAAAGAGCAGCTAGAGGTCTAGGCTCCCTTTATGCGCATGCAAATATGATGACAATGGCAGAAGCGGGACAGGTCCATGTTAAATGGACACCGAGAGGTTGGATGGAACGTGAACCGCATCTTCTTCAATTCGAACAGCATTTATATCTTCGTCAGCCAGGGTATGGAACTTGTTATGTCACTGGTAAATATTTAATTGAAAATCTTATGGCAGAATATGCTGAAAAGCTAGAAACAGAAAATAAGCCATTCTCTATTAAAGAATTTTTAAATGCGTTTAATACGGCTGGAAATATTCCGGTAGAACTCATTCGTCAGGAATTAATTGAAAATTAAGATGAAAAAAATAATAGCTATATGTCTTTCGTCCTTTGTCATGGCTCAAGAACAATACTCTGTTGATTGGGAAATGGTTGCTAAAATTAGAGAAGAAGGGTTTCAGCGTTCAGAGATATCAAATACCTTGTCGTATATGACCGATGTCCTTGGAGCTCGACTAACAAACTCTGAAGATATGAGACGCGCCCAAGATTGGGCAGTGAAAGAAATGAAACAAATTGGTTTAAAAAATATAGAGATTGAACCTTTTATGGATTATGGATATAGTTGGGATAATCAATATTTTTCACTTCATATGATTGAACCAGATTATCAAACAATGGTAGGTTACCCTATCTCTCATACACCTGGTATAAATGGTCGTCAAAAATTAACAGTAGTAAGAGCTGATATTAAAACTAAGGCTGATTTAGATAAATATAAAGGTAAACTCCGAGGGAAAGCAGTTCTTGCTTCCCCTCCTCCGAATATAGATCAAGATCGTTATCGGAATGGTACGCCTAGATATACCGATAAGGAGTTAAAGGAAATATCAGAAAAGCCATTTCCAAAACCGCCTAGAGGACCTAGGTCACCATTAAATCCTAATCTAGTTTCATCAGAAGAAAGAAATACTTTTTTCAAGAAGGAAGGTGTCTCAGTTATTTTAGAATCTAGAAGTGGCTGGATAGCTGCTGTACGAGGTTTTGCTCGACCAGGAGCAAAAAAAGATAAATGGGACAGAAAAGGAACCTTAGCTCATTTGCCCATAGTCGCGGTAACTCCAGAGCATTATAATCGAATGATAAGAATAGTTAAGAGGGAAATTGAAGTTAAAATAGAAATTGAGATTAAAACAAAAGTTGGGAAAAATAGAAGAAAAGCACGAAATGTATTGGGTGAAATAGTTGGGAGTGATAAAAAAGATGAAGTAGTAATGTTGGGTGCTCATTTTGATACTTGGCACGCAAGTCCAAATGCATCAGATAATACTTCAGGTGTTGCAGTTATGTTGGAAGCTATGCGGATTCTTAAAGCCGTGGATGTTCAACCAAGGAGAACTATTAGAATTGCTCTTTGGTCTGGAGAAGAACAGGGATTGCATGGCTCTAGAGAATATGTCAATAAACATTTTGGAAACCCAAATGATCCCGATGTTGGACAGAAAGATGGCTATGAAAGCTTTTCAGCATATTTTAATCAAGACTATGGACCTGGTCAGTATAGAGGTATATATCTTCAAGATAACGAGCATGTAAGAAATTTTTTCACATCTTTGATGGTACCATTTAAAGACCTGGGCATGACAACCATTGGTTCTCAAAGTGTAGGTAGTACAGATCATATTCCTTTTGATAGAGCAGGGTTACCGGCTTTTCAGTTTCTACAGGATCGTGTTGGTGGAACTGGTGGACATACAAACTTAGATTTTTATGATACAATACCTATTGAGGATATTAAAAAGAATGCAGTTATTGTAGCTTCTTTTGTCTATCACACAGCTATGCTAGAAGAACGTTTGCCAAGGAAATTAAAGTAGTTGAGGAATATACTCGCAAGAGGTGGAATAGAGTTTATGGCTGCGATGCTTGGCATCTCGGGTTCACTCTGGATTGATGATTGGTCAAATAAAAAATGTCAAAAAAGAAATTGATTTTAAAATTTTAAGTTAAATATTAATAGGAGGATAAAATGATAAAGATATTTTTATCAATTATAATGAGTTCGGTATTATTAATGGCAAATGATGATTTGTCGAGTAATAAAAAAGCAATTGACGCTTCAGTTAAAAAACATGAAAAAGAGCTCATAAAAATTAGTGATGCAATTTGGCATAATGCTGAATTAGCTCTTGAAGAATATAAATCATCAAAAATACTATCAGATTATGCAGAGAGGAATGGATTTAGTCTTGAGCGTGGTGTTGCAGGAATGCCTACAGCTTTTATTGCAACTTATGGCTCCGGTCGTCCAAGGATTGGAATCCTTGGAGAATTTGATGCAAATGCAGGTATCTCACAAAAATCACAATCAGATAAAGAAGCTTTAATAGAAGGGGCACCAGGTCATGGATGTGGTCATAATCTATACGGTACAGGTAGTTTAGGCGCTGCCATTGCGATAAAAGAATTAATAGAAAAAGGTAAAATTAAAGGGACGGTTGTTTTTTATGGTACACCCGCTGAGGAAACAATATTTGGTAAGGTATGGTTTGCTAGAGCAGGACTCTTTAATGATTTAGATGTTTGTGTTGATTGGCATCCTGGAGACGATATGGAAGCAGCAACTCAAAGTAGTAAAGCACTTATTGATTTCAGGGTAAATTTTTATGGTAAAACAGCTCATGCTTCTGCTGATCCATATAATGGATTTAGTGCAGTGGATGGGATGGAGCTTTTTACAACAGGTATAAACTATTATAGAGAGCATATTAAGCCGACGGCACGAATACATTATCAAATTGAGAAAGCGGGTGATGTTGTTAATGTGGTTCCTGATAAAGCTCAAATATGGGTTAGGGTAAGAGAGAATGATAGAGAAAGTTTGAATGTTGTTTATGAACGTGTTAAAAAAATGGCTGCAGCAGGGGCAATGATGGCTGAAGTAGAGCATGAGATTCAGCTAATTTCAGGTATTTATGAAATTTTACCAAATCGTAGGGGCGCAGCTGCTATACAGGCAAACTTTGAAATTCTTGGGCCGATTAAATACACAAAAAAAGAAATGGCATATGCAAAGGCAATTCAAAAAACTACGGGTAAACCAGAAGTGGGTATGGATGGGGCAATTTATCCACTTAAAGAAACCATGCCAGCGCAAGGTGGGTCTACTGATGTGGGTGATGTGAGTCAAATTGTTCCAGTGGTCAGGTTATCTACACCAGCAGCACCAAAAGATGCTCCTTGGCATTCTTGGGCAGTGGTGGCTTGCACTGGTATGTCGATAGGTCATAAAGGGATGATCCAGGCTACAAAAGCATTAGGAATGACGATGCTTGATCTTTTTGAAAATCCACAATTAGTAAAAGAAGTCAAGGCAGAATTCAAGGAAAGAAAAGGATCTAGTAAGTATAAACCAATGATACCTCCAGGTCCACCTCCAGTTCCCCCCAAATAAAGTATTTTTATTAAGTTAATTTTGATAGATTTTTAAATATGAATTTCTCTTTTGTGCAAATATTTTGGATTATACTTATTATTATTTCAATAATAAGTATAAGACGAATTATGACTAAAAAAAGCTGGACTCTTAAAAATTTTATTAGAGTTGAAGATATAGATGAAGATCCTAAATAATTTATAATAAGTTTGATTGTAGACTATATTTTTTTTATTAAATAGTTAGTCTTATATTAAACCTTATCTTATCGTTACCTGTATCGTATAAGAAAGAGCAGTCTATTTAACTTTCGAATTCTTTAAGCTGAAATAAAACAACCTTATTTTAGTTTATTTTGCCCTATCTATTTTTTAGATAACTCTAAGAATTTTTTTTAAATAGATATAAATAAAGTAATCAAGGAGAAAAAAAATGATCAAAAAAATATTAATTACCCTTTTAGTTTTTATAATGAGTTGTAGTACATCAACAGTTCCAGGTAAATACATTCAGTGGATGGGTGAGAATGAAATAGCTAATAATTATGTAAGTAAGGGTATGTTTCACTGGTATAATGTTGAATGGGAAAAATCTTATTCATTTTTTACTGGAGCATTAGAAGAGGACTCGACACTTTTTGCACCTCATGTTGTATTAGCGTGGCTATCTGATGGTGAAACAAAAAAAATGCATACAGAAAAAGCCAATCAATTAGTTAAGGGTAAAAATGAAAATTCGCAATTGTTTGTATCAATTTTAGAACTTTCAGGGTCAGAAAATGCAATTAAAAGAAATGAACTATGGTCAAAAATGCATGAAATTGAGCCTGATGGAGGTTTCATTCATTATATGTATGCGTGGACAATTCAAGATAGACAAGAGCGTATAAATGAATTTGAGAAGTTTCTTCAACAAGAAAAAGATAATGGTGATAATTATTTTCATATTTTAAATGCTCTAGCTTATGCATATTATAATATTGATGAAAAAGCTAAAGCTAAAGAATATTTAGATGAATATGCTCGTGTTTATACAACTGGGTACAATCCTCAAGATTCAATGGGTGAATATTTTTATAATGAAAAAGATTATAAAACAGCATTTGTCCATTATGAAAAAGCTTTAGATCAATATCCAATGGCTAACTCTGCAATTAATAAAGTTAAAGAGTTAAAAGAAAAATTAGGTAAAAAATAAATAGACATTAATAATCATCAACCAATTATCAAGGAGATAATAATGACTAAAAGAATATTAGGGATAATAGTCCCAATAATAACATGTGCGACTCTTGTGGGTCAAGAGTATGTAATGTTTCAGACTTCAATTCTTAAGCTAAGAGATGGAAAAAATGCATCTTTAATGAATGGTGTAAAGAAACATAATGCAAAGTACCACAATGGTAAAGAGAGCCCAAAAGCATATCTTTGGTACATTAATACTGGTCCAAATTCTGGAAATTATAGTTGGGCAGTAGGACCAACAAATTTTTCAAATATGGATTTGTCACTTCCGACTGATCATGTAAAAGACTGGGAAAAGAATGTAAGTCCATATGCGGATGAAGGTAATATTATTTACATGGTTCGAGATGAAGAGCTAACTTATAATCCTGAGAATGAAACTATTGGTGAGAATATTCTTTCTAAAAGTTACTCTGTAAAGCAAGGTCCAGGAAATTTAGCAGCTGTTGAAGAGGCTTTAGGATCAATTACCAAAGTCTTAAGAAAAACAAATGCAAAAATTGCTATTATAGGACTGGGTTATGTTGGTTTGCCATTAGCTGTCGAATTTGGAAAAAAACACACGGTAGTTGGATTTGATATAAATCAAAGTAGAATTCAAGAACTCAAAAAAGGGGAAGATTCAACACTAGAAA
>ENA-OSJC01002389-OSJC01002389.1-marine-metagenome-genome-assembly--contig:-NODE-2389-length-14239-cov-5.688674_pt1 | contig 14239 bp, 12 predicted proteins | sample MGYA00237885_ERZ534234 | MGnify/ENA primary metagenome ERZ534234 (study PRJEB26413, sample SAMN06343907) | marine metagenome | isolation source: coastal waters | place: Atlantic Ocean: West Antarctic... | reverse complement strand
TTTAATGGAGATGCTTTAAACACCGCTGTAGGTTATTTTGCTGGTAAATCAGTGTCAACAGGTACTCACAACACTTTAATGGGTGGTTTATCTGGTCAATCTTTAACACAAGGTAATTTTAATGTAACTCTTGGTCACGGTACTTTATCTGCCGAAACTTTAGGTGATAGAAATGTTGCTATTGGTGTTAATGCTTTAAATGCCCAAAACAATACTTCTGATGTAGATGCGTACAACGTTGCTATAGGATATGAAGCTGGTACATTAATGACAACAGGAATTAATAATACTTTAGTAGGCGCTTCATCAGGTGATGCACTAACAACAGGCGCAAATAATGTTGCACTTGGTGTAGGTGCTTTAGGTGGCACTACAACTGCAGCTAATAATGTTGCGATTGGAGTTTCTGCTCTAAATGCTAATGTGCTAGGCGCTAGTTCTATTGCAATTGGTCTTCAATCTTTGGCTCAACAAGCTCCTTCAGGTGCTGGTGTAATGCACAACGTCTGTGTTGGGGAGAAAACTGGGTTTGCCGTAACAACAGGTTTACAAAACACCCTTATAGGTGGTTTAGCGGGCGATGCTATTGACACTGGAGATAACAATATTATAATAGGTTACAACGCCGCGGCTTCTGCCGCAGGTGTTGATAACACAACGGTGATTGGTACGGCTACAACTACAAACGCTGTTGTTCACGGTTTAAGAACACCTTTAACAAACGCTGCTGGTAATGTTGCTGCTGCAAGAATTAATAACATACACGTTTTCAGCGATGCTGATGGCGCTATTGTAACGCTACCAGATTCTGGTGACGGTTCTCTTGTTGGTGCTTCGTTTGAGTTTGCCGTAACAACAGCCGCTACTTCTAATCTTCACAAAATAGTTTGTACTGATACAACTAATGAAGTAATACTAGGAGCTTTAGTTATGGTTGATACTGATACTAGTGATGCAATAGTTGGTATGGCCGCAGAAACAGATGATAGTTTTAGTGCTGTAAGTTTTAATGGTACTACAACTGGTGGTAGAATAGGTACTAAAGTAAAAATAACAAATATAGCTGCTGATAAATGGTTTGTAGAAGGAACAGTTTTACATTCAGGTAACGTAGCAACACCGTTTGCAACATCATAGTAGTAAAACAGCTAGAAAACAAGTAATTATATAATAACAATTAAAAACAAAAAAAATGGTAGAACACGATTACGCAGCAGATGTACCAGCTTCAATGGACTCTTACGCTATAGTAGTATCTTTAAGAACAGAGGCTAATCCTACTGACGAGCAAACTGCTACGTTAGGTAGAAACGAAAGACACTTAGCTCTTAAGATGCAACACAGCGCATTTGTAAACGCATTAACTGCAGAACAAAAAGCGCAAATAGAGGCGCTTGAAGTATCTCTATAAATTAAATTAACTTAAATTAAATAAAATGGCTAAAAAAGAAGAAGTATTAAAAGTAACAGAAGACGAATTAAAATCTTTACAAGAAATTGTAGGGTCAATGAATGGTGCAACTACTAGAGTTGGTCAAATTGAAAACCAGAAACATATGGTTCTTCATGATCTATCTCTAATGAGAACTGATCTAATGAAACTTCAGGGTGAGTTAGAAGAAGCTTATGGAAAAGTAGATGTAAACATACAAGATGGAACAATAACTGTGAGAGAAGATGTCGAAGCTGATACGAAAGATTAGTATAGGTCGAGACTATAAGAACGAGGCTATGCACTATGCCGTAGGCCAAGAGGTCTACGGTGGGCATACCATCTGTGATATAATCGAAGAAGACGATAAGTTTAGTGTTTACATTAAAAAAGGTAAAGATGTACTACCTTGGAAAGATTTTAATAAGAACATGTCTGTTGCAATAGAATACAATTTACAATACTAATGAAAAGTGTTTACAACTTTGTTGTAGCACCTGTAAATTCTAGATACAATAACACAAAGAAGGTAGGTGATAAAGAACTAATAGTTAACACTGAAATATATAATCATCAATACGTAAGTAGAGAAGCAGTTGTAAAGTCTCTACCAACAATTGGTGACACTGATATACAGGTTGGAAATAAAGTTATAGTTCATCACAATGTGTTTAGGAAATGGAATAACCAACACGGTGTTGAAAAGAATAGTAGAAGTTACTTTGATCAAGATACTTATTTAATAGCAAGTGATCAAATATTTTTGTATAAAAAAGATAAAACTTGGATACCTCAAAAAGGTTATTGTTTTGTGAAACCAGTTAAATCTACAGATAAACTAAGTTTAGATAAAGAAAAACCTTTAGTTGGTATTGTAAAATATACTGATGGCACAGTAAGTGAAGGTGATTTAGTTGGTTTTAGACCTAGCTCAGAGTATGAGTTTATTATAGACGGTGAGAAACTGTATAGAGTATTATCAAATTTTATTACAATTAAATATGAATATCAAGGAAACGAAGAAGAGTATAATCCAAGCTGGACATAAAGCTGTAGAAGAACTTATTAAAGTTGCTAAAGAAGCTATTGTTGATTCAGATGATGATCTAACAGCTGATAAGTTAAAGAATGCAGCAGCAACAAAGAAACTAGCTATATTTGATGCGTTTGAAATACTAAACAGAATACAAGAAGAAGAAGACTTGTTGAACAACAAACCTAAAGAAGTAGAGAAGAAAGCATTTAAAGGTTTTGCAGAAGGAAGATCTAAGTAATGTACGAGCAAAGCTTATATAAGGTTGTTGAACCTATTAAGAGAACTACTATAAGTAGACTTAATAAGGGTAAGAAATGGGTATATGGTTACAATAAAGAACATGACATTGTAGTTTTAAGCAAGTCTGGTCAGATAGGTGAGATATACGAGATACAGAATTTTAAAATAGCATTGCCAAAAGCAGGTAGTGTGTATAGCAACAAAGAAAAAAAATGGAAACAATTTGAATATCCTAAAGAACTATCAAGACTTAAAAGTATATTTGACTGGAAAGCTTATCCAGAAGAAAACAAAGAACAATGGCACGACTATATCGACGAGGAATTTAAACGAAGAGATGAAGGTTTTTGGTTTAATAATAATGGGACGGATACCTATATTACTGGTACTCATTACATGTACTTGCAATGGAGTAAAATTGATGTAGGTGCGCCAGACTTTAGAGAAGCTAATAGATTATTCTATATATTCTGGGAAGCGTGCAAAGCGGATAAGAGATGCTACGGTATGTGTTATCTTAAAAACAGAAGATCTGGATTTTCTTTTATGTCCTCTGCTGAGACAGTTAATCAAGCTACGATTTCAACAGATGCAAGGTTTGGTGTATTATCTAAAACAGGAGCAGATGCTAAAAAGATGTTTACCGACAAAATTGTACCTATATCAATTAACTACCCGTTTTTCTTTAGTCCTATTCAAGATGGTATGGATCGGCCTAAATCCGAACTCGCCTATAGAGTACCTGCGTCTAAGTTTACTAGAAAGAAGATCACAACAAACGAAAAGCTTGAAGAAATAGAAGGTCTTGATACAACTATAGATTGGAAAAATACAGGTGATAATAGTTATGATGGTGAAAAACTAAAACTACTAGTACACGATGAAAGTGGTAAGTGGGAAAGACCAGACAATATCTTAAACAACTGGAGAGTTACAAAGACATGCCTTAGACTAGGTAGTAGAATTATAGGTAAGTGTATGATGGGATCAACGTCAAACTCTTTAGACAAAGGAGGTGAGAACTTTAAAAAATTATACAATGCTTCAGACGTCACGAAAAGAAATCGTAATGGACAAACAGCGTCTGGTTTATACTCTCTTTTTATTCCAATGGAATGGAATTATGAAGGATTCATTGACCAACACGGAATTCCAGTCTTTGATAATCCGGACCATGATGTCTTCGACCCACAAGGAGAGTTAATAGATATAGGTGTTGTAGAAAACTGGCAGAATGAAGCTGATGGATTAAAAGGTGATCAAGATGCTTTAAATGAATTCTACAGACAGTTTCCAAGAACTACAGAACACGCATTTAGAGATGAAACAAAAAACAGTATATTTAATCTTGTAAAAATATACGAACAAATAGATTACAATGAAGATATGTCATCTAGCCTAGGTGTTACAACAGGCAATTTTCAATGGGTTAATGGAGAAAAAGATTCACAAGTAATATTTTATCCAAATCCAAAAGGTAGGTTTAAAGTTAGTTGGGTGCCACCACAAAGAATGCAAAACAAAGTTATAATAAAAAATGGTGTTAAATGGCCTGGTAATGAGCATATGGGGGCTTTTGGTTGTGATAGCTATGACATATCAGGAACTGTAGATGGAGTTGGTTCCAAAGGTGCACTTCACGGTTTAACTAAGTTTTCAATGGAAGAAGCTCCTTCAAACATGATTTTTCTAGAGTATTTAGCAAGACCACAAACTGCTGAAATATTTTTTGAAGATGTATTAATGGCTTGTGTGTTTTATGGCATGCCCATACTGGCAGAGAATAACAAACCCCGTTTACTGTATTACTTTAGAAGACGTGGTTATAGAGGTTTTAGTATGAATAGACCTGACAAAATATGGAATAAATTATCTGTAGCTGAAAAAGAAGTTGGTGGAATACCCAACTCAAGTGAAGATATAAAGCAGGCCCATGCCGCTGCTATTGAAATGTACATACAAGATCACGTTGGTTTAAAACAAGATGGACAATACGGTGATATGTATTTTAACACCTTATTAAACGACTGGGCTAAGTTTGACATAAACAAAAGAACAAAGCATGATGCTGCTATTAGTTCTGGTTTAGCTATAATGGCTTGCAACAGGCATCTATATAGACCAAATGCACCAAAACAAAGACCAAAATTAAACATAAGTATTGCTAGATACTCAAACAAAGGCGGTACATCTAAATTAATCAAAGAATAAATATGGCTGAGTCTGTTTTAAATAATTATTTCCCAAGTCAAGTTGTTAGTGATAGCGAAAAAAGCTCTATTGAATATGGCTTAAAAGTAGCTAGAGCTATAGAAAACGAGTGGTTTAACGTGGACAGAGGTTCAAACAAGTATAGAACTAACCACAATGAGTTTCATAAACTAAGATTGTACGCTAGAGGAGAGCAGCCTGTACAAAAATATAAGGATGAGTTATCTATAAACGGTGATTTGTCCTATCTTAATTTAGACTGGAAGCCTGTACCAGTAATACCTAAGTTTGTAGATATAGTTGTAAACGGCATTGCTGAAAGAACTTTTGACATCAAAGCTTATTCTCAAGATCCTTATGGTGTTAGCAAGCGTACTGATTATTTAGAGCAGATGAAAGAGGATATGATTGGTAAAAATGTAGGTGCTAGAGCTAAACAAAGTTTTGGTGTTGACATAATGAATAACGATCCAGATTCTTTACCTGAATCAAAAGAAGAACTAGATTTACACATGCAGTTAAGCTATAAGCAAGCTGTAGAAATTGCAAATGAGCAAGCTATAAACGTACTGCTAGATGGTAACAGATACGAACTTGTTAAGAAAAGATTTTTTTACGACCTAACCGTTCTTGGAATAGGTGCTGTTAAAACAAACTTTAGTACATCGGAAGGTGTTACTGTTAAGTATGTAGATCCTGTTGACCTGGTATACTCCTATACAGAATCTCCTTACTTTGATGATATATATTATGTTGGTGAAGTTAAAACAATACCTATAAATGAACTCGTAAAAGAGTTTCCAGATATGTCTACAAGTGAGCTAGAAGACATTGTAAGTAACAAAAGCTACCAAAGACTTAACTACAATACAACAGGTACTAATTCAAAAGAAGAAGACAACAACAAGGTTCAAGTTCTTTATTTTAATTACAAAACTTATCAAAGCGAAGTATACAAAATAAAAGAAACAGGAAGTGGTGCTAGTAAAGCAATTGAAAAAACTGACAGTTTTAATCCTCCTAAAAGTTCAGACTCTGAGTTTGAAAAAATATCTAGAAAAATAGAAGTTCTTTATGAAGGCGCTTTGATATTAGGTACTGATAAGCTTATAAAGTGGGAGTTAGCTCAAAATATGGTTCGTCCTAAAAGTGATTTTAATAAAGTTAAAATGAATTACTCTATTGTAGCGCCTAGAATGTACAAAGGTAGAATAGAGTCTTTAGTTAGTCGTATAACTGGTTTTGCTGACATGATACAGTTGACTCATTTAAAACTTCAACAAGTCTTATCAAGAATAGTTCCTGATGGTATATATTTAGATGCTGATGGTTTGGCAGAAATAGATCTTGGCAACGGAACAAACTACAATCCGCAAGAAGCTTTAAATATGTTTTTTCAAACTGGTTCGATTATAGGAAGAAGTTTTACTTCTGACGGAGATCAAAATCCTGGTAAAGTTCCTATACAAGAAATACAATCAGGATCTGGTGGACAAAAAATGCAAAGTTTAATTCAGACTTACAACTACTACATGCAGATGATTAGAGATACTACAGGTCTTAATGAGGCTAGAGATGGTAGTACACCTGATAAAAATGCGCTAGTTGGTATTCAAAAACTTGCCGCAGCTAATTCAAATACAGCAACAAGGCATATACTGCAGTCTGGTTTATTTTTAACTCAAGATGTTTGTCAATGTTTATCTTTGAGAATATCAGATGTGTTAGAGTATTCTTCAACAAAAGAAGCTTTTATACAGAAAATAGGAGCACACAACGTTGCTACTATTGAAGAAATGGGTGATTTACACTTATACGATTTTGGTATATTTTTAGAGCTTATGCCTGATGAAGAAGAAAAAGCTATGCTTGAAAACAATATTCAAATGGCACTGCAACAACAAAATATACATCTTGAAGATGCTATTGATCTTAGAGAAATTAAAAATATAAAACTTGCTAATCAACTTTTAAAAATACGTAGAAAAAAGAAACAACAAAAAGACCAGCAATTGCAGCAACAAAATATGCAAATGCAGTCTCAAACAAATCAGCAAGCAGCTCAAGCAGCGGCACAGTCTGAAATGCAAAAAAACCAAGCAGCATCTCAACTACAAATTCAATTAGAGCAAGTAAAAGCACAACTTGAATCTAAGAAAATGCAAGAAGAAGTTATGTTAAAGAAACAGTTAATGGATCATGAGTTTCAAATGAACATGCAGTTAAAAGAAATGGAACTGCAATCAGTAAAAAGTAAAGATACGATGAGAGAAGATCGTAAAGACAATAGAACAAAAATTCAAGCAACTCAACAAAGTGAGATGATTGATCAAAGAAACGCTGGCAAAGCACCTAAAAACTTTGAATCTACAAGTGATAGTAACTTAGAGGAAGAAGGTTTTGATATGAGTATGTTTGGAGCTAGCTAATTATTAATTTATATTATATTATATTATGGAAGAAGAAAAACAAGATGTAGTCCAAGAGACTACGCAAGAAACTGTTGAAACAGTTGAACAACCTAAACCAAATAAAAACAAAGATGGTGATTATGTTGTTGATTTAAACAAACCCCTAAAACCAAAAAAAGATGAAGTTAAAAAAGATAACCCTATCGACGAGGGAGTGGTTACAGAGCTTGATAATGCCGAGTCCACAGAAAAACAAGAAGAAGTACAACCGGAAGAACAAGCACAAGAAGAAAGTCCAGTATTAGAAGAAATAACTGACGAAGAAGTTAAAGACGAAGCTGAAGAGTTAGCTGAAGAACTTATTGATGCTAGTATAGAAAAACAAGAAGACGGCAAGCCTTTGCCTGAAAAATTTCAAAAAGTTGTAGACTTTATGGAAGAAACTGGTGGTACATTGGAAGATTACGTACGCCTTAATCAAGATTTTTCAAGTTACGACGATATGACCGTGCTTAGAGAATACTACAAACAAACAAAGTCTCACTTAACAATTGATGAAATAGAATTTTTAATAGATGATTCTTTTTCTTACAATGAAGAAGAAGATGAAGAGAGAGATGTTAAAAAGAAAAAAATAGCGCTTAAAGAGCAAGTTGCCAGCGCTAAAAGCCACCTAGACGGGCAAAAGTCTAAATACTATGAAGAAATTAAGGCTGGTTCAAGGTTAACTACCGAACAACAAAAAGCCGTAAACTTTTTTGATAGATATAACAAGGAGTCAGAAGAAACTGAAAAAATAGCAAAAAAACAAACAAGTGCTTTTTTAAATAAAACTAAAGAGGTTTTTAACGATAAGTTCAAAGGTTTTGAATATAACGTCGGAGATAAAAGGTATAGGTTTAATGTGAGAAATGCTAATGAAGTAAAAGATACCCAAAGTGATATTAATAATTTTGTCAAGAAGTTCTTGAATAAAGATAATACAATGTCAGATGCTAAGGGTTATCATAAATCTTTATTTACAGCAATGAATCCCGATGCTATTGCAAATCATTTTTACGAACAAGGCAAGGCAGACGCTTTAAAAAATAGTGTTGCTAAAGCTAAGAATATAAATATGGATCCTAGACAATCGTTTTCAAACGACAACACTAGTGGGCCAAAAGTAAGAGTGCTTAGCGATGATTCTACTAATTTTAAGTTCAAAATTAAAAACAAAAATAAATAAATTTAAAAAAACAAAATTATGGCAATTACAAATCCAGGTGGTAATTTGAACAGCATCCCAGCTTCACAAAAGCAGACGCTAAACTCAAACTACATCGATTTTACTGCAAACGGCAACGGCTGGGCGCAACAATATTTACCAGATCTAATGGAAGGAGAAGCTGAAGTGTTCGGTAACAGAACAATCTCAGGTTTCTTATCTCAAGTTGGAGCTGAAGAGTCTATGACTTCTGACCAAGTTATTTGGACAGAACAAGGTAGACTACATATATCAGTTAAAGGAACTTTAGATACTGATAATGATATTTTTACTGTAACAAGTGATATAGACGGAAACGATGCTTCATCTACAAACGTATTTACTTTAGCTAACCACGGTGTTAGATTAAACGATATTGTTTTAGTAGCTGTAGCTGGTCAAGTTGTTAGAGCTCACGTTACAAAAGTTAATGGTACAGCGGTTACAGCTCAACCATACGAAGCTGAACATTTTGATGACAACGCTTCTATTGCAACATCTAATTCAGTTGCTGCAACTATGTTAGTTATTGGTTCTGAGTTTGTTAAAGGTTCTACAGGTCAAGCTTCTTACGGATCAACAACTGGATCTGCAAGAACAGTTAAACCTACTCACGTATCATTTACAAACAAACCAATCATTATGAAAGACACTTATGAGATCTCTGGATCTGATACGTCTCAAGTTGGTTGGGTTGAAATTTCTGGTGAAGAAGGACAAAACGGTTACCTATGGTACTTAAAAGCTGCTGGTGATACTAGAGCTCGTTTTTCTGATTACTTAGAAATGACAATGATGGAAGCTGAAAAAACTGTATCTACATCTCACATTGTTGATGGTGGTGGTACACCTGATACTGGCTATGTTGGTTTAGGAACTGAGTCTGGTACTGAAGGTTTATTTGCTGCTATTGAATCAAGAGGTAATGTTTCTTCAGGAGTTACTGGTGTAAACTCTGCTACTGATTTAGCTGAATTTGATGCTATTTTAGCAGAATTTGACAAGCAAGGAGCTATTGAAGAAAACATGATGTTTGTAAACAGAGCAACTGCTCTTGCAATGGATGATATGTTAGCTGCAATGAATTCTTACGGTGCGGGTGGTACTTCTTACGGAGTATTTGACAACCAAGAAGACATGGCGTTAAATTTAGGTTTTTCAGGTTTTAGACGTGGATCTTACGATTTCTACAAGTCTGATATGAAATACTTAAACGATAAGTCAACAAGAGGTGGTATCAACGAAAGAGCAACTTCTGATGCTATTAGAGGTGTTATGATTCCAGCTGGTGTATCTTCTGTGTATGACCAAGGATTAGGTAGAAACCTAAAACGTCCTTTCTTACACGTTAGATATAGAGCTTCACAAACTGATGACAGAAGATTAAAAACTTGGGTTACTGGTTCTGTTGGCGCTGTTACATCTGACTTAGATGCAATGCAAGTTAATTACTTATCTGAAAGATGTTTAATTACACAAGGTGCTAACAATTTCATGTTAATGAAATAAGCACAAACTATTGAAAGAACCGGGGCTTCGGCCTCGGTCCTTTTATTTTTATTAATTTATATTATATTATATCATGGCAAAAAAAACAAAAACAAAAGCCTCATACCAAGGTGATCCTGGTGATGAGCATATAGACAAAGTAGTAACGGTTAAAGAAACTCCAAAACCAACGGTTGAAAAACCTAAAGAAAAAAAAGAAACTTGGGAAATAAAAGATAGAGTTTATTTTCTTAATAGAAACAAAAAACCTTTAAGTTATTCTATAAAATCTTCAAATATACATTATTTTGATGAAGAAAAAGGATATGAAAGAGAATTAAAATACACTTCAAATCAAAGAACTCCATTTGTAGATGAAATGGTTGGAGATCAAAGATTAGAACATATTATTTTTAGAAACGGCTCGCTTCATGTGACAAGAGAAAAAACAGTTTTACAAAAACTACTTTCTAATTATCACCCTGAGAAAAACATTTTATTTTACGAATACAGTGCTGAAGATGTAGCTGTTGATGAAGTTGAAGATTTAGAATTAGAAATAGATGCTTTGTTAGCTGCTAGAGAACTAGACATTGATATGGCTGAAGCTGTTATGCGAGTAGAGTTAGGTTCTAAAGTATCAGAGATGAGTTCTAAAGAACTTAAAAGAGATTTACTAATATATGCTAAAAGAAATCCTGCGTTATTCTTAGAGCTAGTAAATGATGACAATGTTCAACTTAGAAATTTTGGTATTAAAGCAACAGAAATAGGGTTGTTGAAATTATCATCTGACCAAAGAACATTTACTTGGGGTTCTAATGATAGAAAATTAATGAATGTACCATTTGATGAGCATCCATATTCAGCTTTAGCTTCTTGGTTTAAGACTGATGAAGGTATGGAGATTTATTCAAATATTGAAAAACAATTAAAGTAAAAACCTTTGTAGAAGCAGTCGCTCTTCGGGGCGATTGCAAACTACAAAACAAAAATAAATTATGGCAATAAGCGTAGACACAGTGTATCAAAGAGTATTAGCTTTAGCTAACAAAGAACAAAGAGGCTATATAACTCCTCAAGAGTTTAACTTATTTGCTAACCAAGCACAAATGGAAATGTTTGAACAATATTTTTATGACAAAGGACAGTTTAATAGACTTCCAAAAGACAACACTCCATACGCAGATTTAACGCATTTGCTAGAGGAAAAAATAAGTATATTTAAAAAAAGACAACAAAGTGTTACAATAACAAACGTTTTTGGAGACGGTACGTTGCCAAGCGATGTTTATAGACTTGACAACTTAACAAGGCTAGCATTAACCGGTGTTAGTGGTAGTAGCTCTAGTATTATTGAAGAGGTAACTGAAGATGAAATGATGCTAATGGATAAATCTCCATTAACAAAACCAACACCATCAAGACCTATATACTCTAGAACATCAGCAACTGGAGTTAAAATAAAACCACACAGTTCAACTCCATCTGCTTCTGCGGCTGTATTTTTTACTCAATCTGGAAACATTGACTCTGATGACACAGCAACCGTAGCCGTTGGTGGTAATATTAGTTTTATAGAAGTTGGACAAGTAGTTACGGCTGTTTCTGGTATACCAACTGGAACAACAGTTACTTCCATAGCTTCAGATGGAGCTTTAGGGTTATCTGCTGATGCAACTGCAACTGGAGCTAGATTAATGACGTTTGCTTCGGAAGATATAAAGTGTAATTACATTAGAAGACCACTAACTGTAAACTGGGGTTTTACTGAGATAAATGGTAGCGCCTTATACAATAGCGCCTCAGCAGTAGACTTTGAGTTACATGAGTCAGAAGAAGCTACATTAGTTTATAAAATATTAGCTTTATCAGGTGTTTCTATAGCTGATCCAAACTTATACCAATTAGCAACTCAAGAAGAAATGAAAATAAATCAACAAGAAAAACAATAATAAATGGGATTACTAGATGGAACTACACAGAAGGTATACTACGAAGGATCAGACTTTGGAACTTATCAATTTATTTCTTTAGAAAACATAATAAATCAATTTACTGTAGCTTATGTTGGTGAAGGCAAAATAATACAAAAAATTAAAAGAGTAGATGTAGCGTTTCACGCTCAAAGAGCTTTGCAAGAGCTTTCTTTTGACACTTTCAAATCTACTAAAGCACAAGAAATAGAAGTACCTTCAACATTACAAATGGTATTGCCACAAGATTATGTAAATTATGTTAAGCTTACATATAAAGATCAGTCTGGAATAGAACACATATTGTATCCCGCGATAAAAACATCAAATCCAACAGCTATAACTCAAAACGATGCTGGTGTTTATCAATTTACAGGAGACAACTTAACAACAACAGACTCTGACACTTGGACTGCTTACCAGTCATCTACTTCAGATGAAGGCACTAAAGACGACTACAACCATGATAGTGATACTTATGATTTTAATATTGGGCAAAGATATGGTATAGACCCTCAGCATGCTCAGGTTAACGGATCTTTTTATATAGATGAAAACAAAGGAAAAATACATTTTAGCTCTAACATTAGTGGAAAAACTGTAACCTTAAAGTATATAAGCGATAGTTTAGGTACTGATGCGGAAATGCAAGTACATAAATTTGCAGAAGAAGCAATGTATAAGTGTATAGCGTTTGCCATAATGAACACAAAGGCAAACGTACAAGAATATATAGTCCGAAGATTTCAAAAACAAAAATTTGCAGCTGTAAGAACAGCTAAACTAAGGCTATCAAATCTAAAAATAGAAGAATTAACTCAAATACTTAGAGGTAAATCTAAGCAAATAAAACACTAGTATATGCCGGAGATTAAAAATACTTTTACGTCGGGGAAGATGAACAAAGACCTTGACGAGAGACTAATACCTAAAAACGAATATAGAGATGCGCTGAATATTGACATTGCTACCACTGAAGGCAGCGACGTTGGGTCAGCGCAAAATTCTTTTGGTAACCTAAAGGTTTCTACAATAGGTATAGCTGGGGCTAAATGTGTTGGAAGTGTTTTAAATCCAGAAAATCAAAAAATATTATGGTTTGTAGCGGGTGATGACGTAGATGCTATTATAGAGTATGATCAACAGGCTGATAGCGTAGAGGCTGTTTTAGTTGACAACACTGTTATAACAACCACAACAGTAAGCGCACACAGCTCACAGTCAGCAGTGGTTACAGTAGGTTCTAACACTAACATAAAAGTTGGTCACATAGTGGAGGGAACTGGCGTTCGTGGGTTAGCTAAAGTTGCGGTAGTAACCTCTGCAACGTCAATAACTTTAGATGTTGCTCAATTAGATATTCCAAACGGAACAACGTTAAAATTTAAATCACCTTTTTTAAATTTTAATAAAGAAAATTTAATAACTGGAATTAACATTATAGATGGCTTATTGTTATGGACTGATGGTGTTCAAGAACCTAAAAAAATAAATATAGACAGGTTTAAACTTGGAGTTGCTGGAAGCAATGTGTTCTCTACAACAACAAAGTTTGTTAATTCAAACAACACTGTAACAGCAAACAGTGTTTTAGAAGAAAACATAACTGTAATTAAGCAATACCCTTTAGATGCACCTTCTTTAATTTTATTTAGAGATTCAGGAGGAACAACAGACCCTAGCGTTACACAGTTAGATCACCCAGCAAAAACAAGTTACAGGTCAAGCGGAAATCCTTTTGCGGCTGGTTCTACTGGTAGTACAACTATTTACCACCAGCTTATACTAAGAACTACAAGTGCGACTTCTAATGGCACAACAATTACTTTTGATAACAATGATAGTTTAGATGGTACTGCTGTTTGGAATGGTGTGGAGGTTGGTATGACATTCACTGATTCAAGTGGAGATGTTTTAAAAGATGCTAATAATGACGTAATTGCAGTTGATGCTATTACAACCAACGGCAACGGCAACACTAACATTGTAACAACAAGTGCCGCTGTTGCTAGTGGTGTTGCTAGTGGTGTTTCAGTTGGTTTTAGATTTGCTTTAAGCCACTTGCAGACAAATTCTTATTGGACTTATATTGACGATTCTCCTAATGGTGTAATACAAGTTAAACCTCAAGGAACAAGATCTGATCAAGATTTGACTGATGCAAGTGGAACTCTCGTTTTAGACAAAGATGGTAAAACT
>ENA-OSJC01002386-OSJC01002386.1-marine-metagenome-genome-assembly--contig:-NODE-2386-length-14248-cov-14.027239_pt1 | contig 14248 bp, 9 predicted proteins | sample MGYA00237885_ERZ534234 | MGnify/ENA primary metagenome ERZ534234 (study PRJEB26413, sample SAMN06343907) | marine metagenome | isolation source: coastal waters | place: Atlantic Ocean: West Antarctic... | reverse complement strand
GGAGTAATTACTCTCGTTATTGGGGAGCCTATTTTAGATTTAAACTTATCAGCATCTGAGATAACCGAAAAAATTAGAAACTGGACAGCTCAGCAAGAAAAATCTTTTAGTTAATTTGTAATTTGCTTTAAATATGCAAATTGCAATCATGATTCAAAAAAACATGATTAATATTAAACTTTTTATTGTTATGGTAATTTTATTACACGCCCATATAGAAGGTGATCTCCAGCATCTCCATCAGGAGTAATTACCCATAACAAAGGGCAAGGAGGCTTAATCGTTGGCTCAGAAGCACAACCATCTGTAAGATAAATACATCCATCATAGTGTTTTAAGCGATTACTCCTAAGAAACTCAAATACTGGGTCAAAAACTGTCCCTCCTCTTCCACTAACTTCTGAAGGGATATGGCCATTATATTTATAAGTTCGTCCAATATCTGCATCGCACTCAATAACTTCAATTTCTGCACCCTGCATATACATAGCATGGATTTCTGTAAAAAAAATATCAAGCTCAGCGACACCAACTGAACCTGAAGTATCAACAGCTACTGCAATCTTTTGAAACTGCTTAACTTTGATCCCAGGACGAGTCCCATAGCGCTTACTAATCCGATGCATAGTTGAAAAAATATAAGTTCGCCTACTATTTGAAGAAAAAATTCTCAAAGCCCTTCTCCAATCCACTCTGGGCTTCCGTCTCTCAATTAAAGTATCAATTAGCTTATTTATTTCACCAGGTATTGTGCCCCAATACTTACTTGGAGTTCTCTCTCGTGCTTGAATAATCATTCGATCCAGTTCTATTTCAGCAGCACTAGCTTCGACCTGCTCCTTTGCATTACTTAGAGCCCCCCACATGCTATGATCACCTTGCTTAGGATTTTTTTCATCAAGTATTTTTTCTAATATAGCCAGACTCTCAGGTACTAGATTTTTTTTTGGATTAATGAGCTTTTCATAATACCACTCAAGAGTTTGGTTCTGTTCTAGGTCTGGAAATAAAGCTAGTGTGATAGCACCATCAGGTAGTTTCCAGGAGCCTATAAACTGATTGACGACTAAATCTGCCGCTATATTAAATATTTTAGGATCATAATTTCCTATATCTGTTCGAAAAAGATGCTTAAACAAGAGATGAAGAGCCTCATGTTTAATAACAGCCACTCTGTTAGATTGGGAACGAAGTTCTTTTAAAAAGAAGGATTCATTTACAAGAAGCTTAATATTGTTACCTGAAAAACTCACAGCAGCAGTTGGCACCTCTTCAGAAATTTCTCGTACAATACCACTCAGCAGGTGATTAAAAAAAGGCTCCTTGAAAAGCATTTGAATTATGCAGCGTGAAATTTCTTCGTGCACATCCTTCATGTTACATGCCGTCTAGAAGTAGCTTTGCAAGACGTTTATCTCGAAGCATTGCCTTAACTTTGTCTGATCCATTTTTCATAAGATCTGAATGAAAACTCATTCTTAAATCATTAGGTAAAGTAGTAAGTAACATAAATTTAACTAGGTTATCAGCATGATTACTTTTAGGATCATAATTTTCTTTGGTTAAGACGAGATAAAGCCTAGTACAGATGGTGGCAAGCCTATCAACTCTTTTTCCTCCATCTTCAGATTTACTTAGATTTTCAATACGCTTGGAAACTTTTTTAAAGTCTTTTGCATCTAAAATATCTTCTGGGCTAACAAGCTGTTCAAGGTTGTCATTAACAAAACCCAGGAAGGTTCCAACAGTAACGTCATCAAGAGAGCTCATAGCTAAAATAGAAACCATTTCAATTTCTTTCTTAAGATCAGGAATTCCTGCTATCTGCTCAAAGAACTGTACTAAAGATCTTGGTGTTGAGCGCTTTCCAGTAACTACCTCTGGATAGGTTAAAACAAAATCAATCCCTCGAGAGTCAACGCCAGCAGCTTCTGCCCACTTTGCCCAGGATTTTGGATCAAAGACCATTGTCAAGTGAAGTAATCTTGTCAACATAGCATCATCCATTGCCGTAACTGAATAATCGCCTCCCTCTGGGTTAGCTGTCGCTACAATTTGCCATTTTGCTGGTAACTGCCATGAAAAAAGCTCAAAGTTCTGAAGTAATTGCATTAGACCCCTTAATATCCGATCATCTGCACGATTAATATCATCAAGAAGAAGTATTCCAGGACCTTCTTCTGTAGGAACCCAGTCTGGAGGGGCAAAGGCTGTATATTCATCACCAATAACATCCTTATCAGGGTCTACTTGATAAGGAATACCATGAAGGTCTCCCATTTCTTCGAATTGAGCAGGAGCACAATAAGCAAGCTGCCAGTTATTTTTTTTTGCAAACTCTTGAACTAAGGTTGTCTTTCCAAGCCCATGAGTACCCCAGATGCATACTGGGGTACCACGTTTATCCAGTTTTTGAGATTCTAAATTTGTTTTAAATATATGCTCAAGCGCTACCCTTAAATTTTCAGAATCTAATTTTGCGCCATAGAGAAGAAGGTTTTCTTTCATATTTTTACCTATTTAGTTAAGTCTTAATAAAAAACTACTCATCAAAATCGTAAGGTAGATCATCTTGGTAACTAATTGTTGTTTCAAGTATAACTTTTAAACTTTCTGGAACTTCATCTTTTTTAAGACCACAGGAGCGCATCTTGAAGGTTTGCAGCTTTGGCAATGAAATTAAGGCAGATACGTCTTTCAATGATTTACAATCTTGAATAATTACTGATTGAATGCTTTTTGCAGCCTCAAGTCCATTAAGGTTTTCGAGTTCTGTACAGTCCTTAATTACGACATGAGTTAGATTGATTAAATTCCCAATAGTTTCAAATGTTTTTGTTGCAGATTTAAAATTTACCCCCCTTATTTGTGGAATTTTTTGGGTAAATTCAAAATTATTGGCATTTAAGTTTATTTTTCGCAACCCATCCATACCAGCTAATCCATCGAGATTTATTAAAATTGATGAAGCAGGGATGCTCAACTCCTCAATCTTGTTAATACCTTTTAGTCCATTTAAATTTTCTAGATTCCCACATATTTGGTCACCGTATTGCGAATTAATGAGGCAACTTTCTAGATTTTCACATCCAGAAAGTCCATCTACATTCTTTAAATTTAATATGTTCAGAGTGACATTATTTAGTGCTTTCAAATTCTTCAAACCATCTATATTTTCTAAAGAATCTGATTGAATACTGAGTGACTCAAGAGCAGAACATCCTTCAAATCCATCAATATTCTTTAATGAGTTAAAATAACTTAAATCTACATTTATTAACTTATTCAAACCTTTAAGGCCATCGATGTTTTCAATAAGTTGGTTAGAGTAATTTTCATGTAAATAAGGCTCGCCAATACTGATGTTCTCAAGGGAATTACATCCATTTAAGCCATCCAGATTTTCTAAGGATTCTGCATTAGTAATTGTAATGGCTTTCAATTCTTTCAATCCTTTCAACCCATCTAGATTTTTTAATGATTCTGATGCACCAATATTAATTTTCATTAGGGAATTGCATCCCTGTAAGCCATCTAGATTTGTTAATTTAGCTTTATTACTAATAATTTTGTATCCCTGCAAAGTCAATTCAATGTTTTCAAGCTCTTTGCAGCCACTTAGCCCTTCAACATTAATTAAATGATTACAGCCATCAATACTCAAGTTTTGTAACTTAGTGCAATTCTCAATCCCAACCAACGTTTTTAATGATATTTCATCTCCACGTATACTGAGATTTTTTAGCATACTGAGAGTTGATAGTCCCTCCATATCTTGATCACCATTAATAGAGTAACCATCAATCGATAAATGAGCTAGCTTTTTAAATCCTGAAAACTCTTTTAAAGTGAGATCATTAATACCATCATCTACATCATAAGACTTAGTCAATGATAATTTTTCAAGGTTGATAAAATTTGAAATATTACCAAACACATCAATATTAATCTCACTTACTTGCTTTCGAATTTCCTGAGCAAAGTCATTAGGAGCATTATTGATCAAACCTCTCATTGCATAATTAAGATAAGGTTGGGCTGGCCCAGTTCCGGTAAATGTAGGATTAGGGACCAATCGCCCTTCTTTAATTTCCTCACCACCCCAACCAGTTGATTCAAAAATTTTATACTCAATCCCTTCAAGAAGAACTTGATACAAAGAGAAGTCTTCCAGTGAACGGACAAGTTCCACCCCTTGGTCAACTAAATTTATATCTCGGGCAGTAAGTAGTTTCTTGATTTTAATCAATATTTTCTTATCAATAGTAGGCTTGTCTTTTTTAGATCCTGAAGATTCCTTTTTAGAAGTTACGGGTATATCTTTACCGAGTGACTTTAATAGTCGTATCTGATATTTTTCTATTTTCTCTCGACCTTCCATTACCTTAGGACGAGGAAGAGGTTCCACATTTGGGCATCCGTCCATATTTAATTCTTCTAAATTTGTTAATTGTGACAATGAATTGACATCCTGCAGTGAGTCACACCCAGTTAAATCTAACTTTTCTAGATATATTAGGCCCTCAACTCCTGTTAAGTTTTTTAGAATATTCCAATAAGATGAATCTTGCTCATGAAGAGAATCATTTTTTAAATCTAACAAAGTAGTATTAATGAAAGCGCCAATACCTAATAACTCTTTAAAACTTGAAGAATGAATTCTTAAAGTTTTTACTGATATCCATTCTTTGAGGCCTTCAAAGGAAGTAATTATCATTTCCCCTAATTCTAGGGTCTTTACATCAAGATTAATCAAACTTTGAAGAAGATTTATATCTGATTTACTACAAGCAAGATAATCTATTTCAATCTTTTCTAGACCTTTAGTTTTTCTTATTGAATTACATCCGTCTATATCAAATCTATCAATTTTAGAGGCTCCACTCAAGGCACTTATATCTTTAAGAGAGGAACATCCACTCAAATCTACCTCAACTCCTGCTCCCCATCTTGAACCTAGCAAATAGACATCAGGCTTTGGAGCACCATCTAAACTTTTTAATTTAGAACAATCTGTTACCTTAAGAGACTCTAATAATTTTAACTGCTCCAGTCCGGAAAGGCTTTCAATTGAGCTACAGTTACTTAAATCCAGATTTTTTAATTTGATTAAAGATTTAATGTCACTTATATCCTCTAATCCTTTAGAAGTAAGATTTAAATCAGTTATATTAGAAGCGCCTTCGAGGCCTTCTAAGTTAATTAATTTATCACATTCTATCTGAACCTTATCAAGATTCGGTAAATCTTTGAGATCTCTCAAACTTATAATAATATCTGAGTCTAGATTCAGTTCTTTTAGGCTTGGAAGCGACTCTATTCCTGAAAGAGAAAGTAAGTTATTACAATTACGAATCAAAATCTCTTTCAGAAACCTCATGCATTTAAGTGCAGTGATGTCAGATATATTTGTACCTCCAATAATAATTGATTCAAGTTGAGGCATATTTTGAACACCGTCCAGATTTTTAAGTCCATCCCATCCCCACAAATCAAGTTCGGTTCCTGTGTACTTTAAATATTCTAAGGACTCTAAAGATTCGAGGTATTCAAATTTAACTTCCTCCAAGGAGGCTAGATCCTTCAAAGAATCAATATTTTTTAACCTACTACAACTCGATATATCAAGAGTTTTAAGTTGTGCCATACTTTGAAGGCCGTCAAGGTTCTCTAAAGCTCGAAAATCACTCAAATCTAATGATGTCATATCGAGACTCTTATTAAGTAGACTCTTTAAACTCTTTAAACTATTTTGTAAACTACTATTTCCATAAAATCCTTCACTATTTATTTCAAAATGCTTTAGCTTACTCAATGAGCTGACTCCATCAAGCTCTACGAGTGTGGAATCTGAATCTTTTAGAATAAGTGACTCTAAATTTATAAGTCCCTCTAAAGAAGAAGAATTCGAAAGTTCAATATTAAGAGATACAATTGAACTTTTTAAATTATTTGCAATTTTACAATCATCTGGAGCATAAGAAATAACTCCTAAAAGAGCATAATTAAGATAAGGTTGTGCTGGCCCAGTCCCAGAAAATAAAGCATTAGGAATAAGGTAGCCACCACCCTGAGCAGAGTATCGAACCCCATCTAGAAAATAATTTGATATATCTTCATTTTGCAATGAGCGATATACTTCAAGCCCTTGAGAAATAACATCTTGTTCGCGACTGATAAAAAACTTTTTTAACTTATTAATTAATTTTTGATCGACAGGGCTTGGATTTTCAGTCATTATTTTTTTAATTATTTATATAATTAATTATTAGAAGTATCTTCATCATCTGCGAGCACAATAATCTTATCCTCTATGCTGAATTCAAATACCGATCTTTTATCTGGATTAAGAACAATATCATATTCTTTATAAGCATCATCTTTAAGTTTATTTGTTGCTTTACATCGATAACCAATTACTGTCTCATTTTTCCTAAGAGCAGCCTCAACAAGGGTATAAAAGGAAACAGGTTGATCAATCTTTACATAATTTTCGACAGGTTTTAGATATATCTCATTCCCATGAGGATCAAACAAACTATTAAAGATAGGCCCTAAAGACTTATTTTCAGAAATTTGTGCCAAAGCAAGGCTTATCAGATGATCACTTACAACAAAATCATCATTATCTTTTGTTTCAATTAATGTTCGATTTTCTGTATCGAGGATTTCACTAGTGATGGTTAGGGGAAGGCCACCTTTTTGCCTGATACGTCGAACATTTAATAACGTAACCAAGGTGCTGGCATCCAACTGGTTTATTGTCAAAGGTTTGGCATTTGGCACAACATCATAGCAAGGAAGGATTACTACATGATCAATATTATTAAATGGTAAACCCTCTAGTTGGGAGCGCTCAGTTGGGTCAATTGCTATATGCTCGAGTGTTAAACTCAATCCAGAGGTAAATTTTTCAACCTGGACTAGTGAGTCAGAGCAGCCTGCAGCAACAATAATTTTAGAACCATTTGGAGTATTATCTGAAATATGATTGACAAGTGCAAGTGATTGATCATTCCACCCTAGCATCAATATATTCTTGGATATTGATGCTTTTGGTGCTTCTTGACATATGGCTGACTCATCAATCACAGGATGTTTTTGATCTGACAATATTATTGTATCATCGTCATGTGAAACCGCTATAACCTGATCACCCTCTCCAAATAACGTATCAGATGGAGGGTTTAGGAGAATTTTACCATTATTAGTATAAAACCCAATAATTGCTGAAGTGTCATAAGACAAAATTACTTCCTTATAAGACTTACCTATTAATTCTGGTTGTTTTTTGAAATAAATTTCTTCTCCATCAAAATCAAGTAAGTCAATAATTACTAGTGAAAGGCCAGATTGAAGTAGCGTTTGTGCTTCTATTTTTGTAATAAATTCACCCTTATTAATAACCTCAATTTCATCTTCTGAAATCAGTTTTATACTGTCAAGAATCTTTGGATTATTGATAGCTGCTACGATATGATAAGGCTCAAATCTGCGATTTGGATTGTTAATAATTGCAAGCACTGTCTTCATTATTGCAAGCCCAGAATCATCATCCTGAATCCCCAGAACAATGATCGATTTAGCTGTATTAATACTAATAATTTTTAGATCAAGCATTGCCATAGGGTTGCCACTTCGACAGACGATTCGTGTCTGCCCTTGACGACCAATTACTTCATGAATCTTATCTTCCATTTCAACTTTATCTTTATCGGCAAGAATAGCAATACAGGAGTTAGGATGATTCTCATTAGCGATAACTAATTCCTTAATCAAAATTAGAATTTCATCACTCCAACCAAGAATTACAGTATGCTCAGTCTCTATCATATGAGACCTGCCTCTCCTAAGTTTTTCGAGCCTAGCATCAACAGCAGTTGTTAGGATACTTATAAGAGCACCCATAACGAATATTCCACTAAAAATTACAAACATAGAGACAAAACGGAACAACCAACTACCATCTGTTTCTGCATCTGCAGCACCTAAGCTACTAATCAGATAAATAAATATTTGTTCAAATAATGAATCCTTAGATGAAACCCCAGTGGTCCAAACAAAAATTGAAGCTAATATAATCACTACTGATACAAAAAGCCCCAGCCAGACCAGTAAACCCATCGGACCTTTTGATAAAGTATTATCAAAAAAATAGCGAATACGCTCGCTTAATTTAGAATTAAACATTTAAATTGCCTCTTTATTAAGATCTATAATAATTATATGACATTAGTTACTCGGAGAAATTAATATTAGTAGATTAGAATGCAATAGCAAATCTTGTTATTACTATGAAGCATTGTTATTAAAAGAAGAAAAAAGTACAGATGAGCATAAAAGTTGTGTTCTCTATCTCTGGTGGATTCAGCACGACACAGATTTATTAGATGATGCTGAATGTCCCCACAAAGGCCTCTATGAAAAAGAAAATCAATAATATTATATTGGCTATCTAGGATAAATAATTATGGCAAAGCTCATACACATCATTTATAAAGGGGAAGAGGCCCAATTTGGTCATAAAAAAATTGACCGTTCGAAACTTTATGGCTCCAGGAAACGTATCCCACTTGATCAGTTAGGAGAAAACTGCCTTCGGTGCGCATTAAGTGATGATGGTTTAACAATTATTAAGTCAGGTATGACTTCACAAGGTTACTTTGATAGTGATATGAACTGGATTCCAAATAAAGAGTTAGTAGGTATAGATTCAAATGGCAATATACTTGATAAGTTTCCTGCAACTCTAGGTATATCTCAAGAGGCTTCTCTCTGCGAATTAGAAATGCTTTTAGACCTCGCAGTTGATTCAATTTACCAACTAGATCCCGAAGAAGTACCTCAGTCAATAAAAACAGCCTTAGAGTCTGGAAAAACTCTAAACTTTCCATTTAATTATCGAGAAGATTATCATGCAGAATCTGCATATCTTATTTTGAATGAAGAAGGTTATTTTGCTTTAATTGGTAATCCTATAAAGCCTGAATGGATGGAACTTGAGCAAGTTATTGAGGAAAGCTTTGAAAATGAAGTTGAAGATGATAATGATGATCTTGATTTTGAGATGTTTTAGGAATAAATTATGAGAAAACTTCACTTAATGAATAAAGAAAATAGGGATGCCACGATAGCTATTACTTCTCTAAAATATAAAAAACCATTTGAAATGGGCTTGCCTAACAAAGAGGTCGATTTTAAACGCTATCTATCTGCAACTGAAGAAAATCTTCATAAAAACCTTTCTATTATGCATGGAGCTAATTATGCTTCTGAGCTTATTGAGTCTGATCCAGAAATAGATATAGAATCTATTGGTAAGTTTATTTTAGGCTCAGATATAGTCTATCTTAGTAATAAGGGTGAACTCCTTTATGCCCCTCCAAAGACGGTAGAAGTAATAATTGCTCCTGATGGAACTGAAAAAGAAAGGAGAGATCCAGAAAATATCCCTGGCAATGTAGATGACGAACTCCCTGTTCGATGGACAGGTAAAAAAATGCCTAAATCTAAAGTTGCTGTTCAGTTTGCTTTTAAAAGAACAATTCAGCTCAAGCATGTCGATGGACTTACTTATGACTATTTATTTGACATGGCTAAAGAGCTCGAAGATGAAGATGTAATGGTTTTAGTTGGTGCTGGTCCAAAAGGTAAAGAGCCACTTATTTTCCAGGCAAATGGGATGCCTTACAGAGGCTTCTTAGAAGGGAGGATTGATGGAAAAAAATACAAGTTATTACTTCACTTAAGTAATATGGAGCTCAAGCGACCAGACTTGGAGATTACAAAATGAGTATATTTAATTTTAAAAATTCAAAACCACTTGGTAGTGGTCAGACTGTTGAAAATGCTGGAATTGTAGCTCCAGAAGTTCTCTCAAAGCTTAAAGGCTACCGAAAGACAGTTATTGCTGGTTATAGGCCATTAGTGCTAAATGAGATTAATTCAAATTTAACAACTTGTGAAATGCATATCTCGCCAAAAATTGATGGTGAACTTTGGTTTATGATTATTGAAAATGACGAGGTAGTTCTGTCCAATATGAATGGGAAGCTTATAGTTGGTGACATACCTTTTTTAACTGAAGTCACCAAAATATCCAAGCGATTTAAAGGCAGAGTAATTCTTGCAGGTGAGCTATTTGTGGCAACAAAAGAAACTAGACCAAGGGTCAGTGATCTTGCTAGGGCCTTAGGTAATGGGGCCAGGGCAGAAGTAGAGAAACTGGGCTTTGCAGCCTTTGATATTATTTCAGGTGGTGACGAGCAATCTTCTATGCCTCTTGTAGAATATGCCAAACGCCTCGCTCTAATTGAGCGCTTACTCGCTGATGGAAAAAGAGTTAAATGTATCAAAACAGAAACAATAAATAGCCCACAAGAGGTAGTCAACTATTTTGAGAATTGGGTTGTAGCTGGTAAAGCTGAAGGCTTAATAGTTCGTGCTGGTGAAGGAAGGATATATAAAGTGAAACCTTCAATCTCAATAGATGCAGTAATTATTGGCTACACAGAAGATGGTGACGACAACACACAAGTCAGATCAATTTTACTTGCACTGATGCGCCCAGACGAAACATTTCAATTACTTGGGGCTTGTGGATCTCTTGGTAATGCAAAATCTAGAAAAGAGATAATGCAAAAAATACAACAGTCAAAAATAGAATCGAATTGGAAATATACCAGTGGTGATGGTGCAATCTATCGATTTGTAAAGCCCGAAGTTATTGTTGAAATTAAAGCAATTGACGCACAAGCAGAAGACTCATCTGGTAATTTGATACGCAAAATGGTTCTTTCTAATACTAACAATCAATGGATAGCACTTCAAAAACTTCCTTGTGCAAGCATCCATAGTCCTATTTTCGTTAGATATCGCTCAGATAAAGAGGTAAATACTCTAGATCTTCGAATAAATCAGATTTCAGATTTATGTCTAATCTCTAATACAGATAAAAAGGCACAAATATCAAAGCTTGTAGCTAGTGAAATTATCCGCAGAGAAGTGTATACAAAAATAGTTAAGGAAACTACATCAGTTCGAAAACTAGTTATATGGAAAACTAATAAGGAAGAATTAGACTCGAATTATCCTGCATATGTTGTTCACTGGACTGATTATAGTCCTGATAGAAAAGATCCCTTAAAAAGGGAGGTTCGATTAGCCTCAGTAGAAAAAAAAGCAATTCATATTGCTGATCAAATACTCCATGAAAATATAAAAAAAGGCTGGGAAAAGATATTAGGATAAGCTAATGATAAAAGTATTATTGGATATAAGTGTTTAATATAATTGAAATTACTAAATCTACTTTTAGCTTATGCTTAAGATAATAATAATATGGATTCTAGTTTATTGTTTTGCAGTGTTCGTGATACCATTTAGTTTTGGAATATATTTGTCTTTAGCAACTATTTGATATGATGAAATTTTAGGGTTTAAATATTAATATAATATAATATTAAAAATTATAAAACTCTTTATAAAGCCTTTAGATGATGTGTAACGAGGTTCAAAATGAGAAAGGGATGTTATGTTTGGAATAGGTCGTAAAGACAAGAAAGGTAAACAAGTAAGAATAGAGCATCGCGGTAAATTCTTTCGCCTCTCTAGAACTGGTGGTGCTGCTCTTCGCGCAGAGAAGAAATTCGGTCGTATTAATGCCACAATTAATACTTCAAAAGGAATAAGGCTATCTGCAAAAGCTACAAAAAATGTTCGAGTTGCCCTTCAGAATGGTCATTTTCGTCTAATTGGTAGATGGAAATCTGGCCCATGGGGCTTCAATCTTTCTAAGACAGGTGTTAGCTCATCTTATAAGAACAATATGGGCTCTTTCAATTTCTTAAAGCCTCAATATTCTTCATTCAAATTTGCGGGTATTCAAGTGAGAGGTAAAAGAGCTGTAACATTCCAAATGACATATGGGATGTTTAAATTATTTATATGGCTTATTACTTTAGTACCCCGGCTTTTATGGTTTATTATAAAACTGACGATTTATTTATTAGTCTTGTCAATAAAATTGATAATTTTTCCTTTTTGGCTTATTTGTCTACCTGGTCTTTTTTTAATAGATTTTGTAGTTTGGTTCTTCTCAAAAGCAAGAAGGCAGCAGGCAATTGAAGATTTAAAAACAAAAAATCTTAAAGAACAAGAAGATATAGATGATGGTAATTTGAGAGTTGGTCCTGACTGGATGGGTGGTAAACTTAAGCTAGATAGAATAGAAGAGAATAATGCCAAAATTGAAAAATTACACGATAAGAATTTATAATTCTAAAAATTATTAAGGAATACAAATGGAATTTAAAGCTCAAGATAAACTTATTAAAGATGTATTATTTAGTGGTACTAACAAATTTCGTATTCCAAGGTATCAAAGACCATATTCATGGGGTATTGACCAAATTAATGAATTTTGGAATGACCTTGATAATGAAAAAGAGTCCTATTTTCTAGGCGGATTCATTTTTAATTATGAATCTGAAAAAGATGGTTATATAGATGTAATTGATGGCCAGCAAAGAATTTTAACAATTACAATTTTTATAGCTGTATTAAGAGATATTTGTAAAAACATTAATCGAGATTTAAGTCGTATAATCCAAACATCTGGAATTGCATTCGTGGATCCTTATACTATGGATCAAACATATAAAGTTGAAGTTGGAGACTCAACTAGAGAATATTTTGAGAAATATATTCAGTCTGGTGAAAATCATATTTATGGCAACAAAGGCATTACTAAAGAAGAGAAAAGTATATACAACGCTTATGATTTTTTTCATAAAAAAGTTACTAAAAGTGTTGAAGGAAAACAGGATAAAGCTTCTAAAGTTGATTGGATTAATGATATTAGAAAAAGGTTAGATAGTTTAAACGTAATCAAAATTGAAATACAGTCAGAGGAGGATGCTTACGAAATTTTTGAAACAACCAATGCCCGAGGTGTTGATTTATCAGTATCTGATCTTCTTAAAAATGTCATTCTTAAACATATTTCAAAAGAAAAAAAAGAAATTGCTAAAGATACTTGGGAGCGTATTACAAAAAATATAGAAAACTCAAATACTGAATTAAAGAAATTTATTAGATATTATTGGCTATCTAAGTACTCATTTGTTACTGATAAAAAATTATTTAAAGCAATAAAAAATGAAATTGTAAATCATAAAGCGTGGGGAAACCTTCTCATAGAGTTAGAAAAAGACTCTATTAATTGGTTCAAAATTGCTGAAGGTAATGAGTCAGAGTTTTCGGACAATAATTATGAATCTAAAATTTTTCCATCAGTTGAAGGACTTCGTATAATGAAAGTTGAACAATGCAATGTTTTTCTTTTATCAATTCTAAGAAATATTGATAAAATAAAAACTAGCCCGATTGATGTAATCAAATTTATAGAAAATTTTACATTTCAATATTCAGCTATTAACAAATTACCAGGAAACAAAGTCGAAAAATTATATTCAAAATATGCTGTTAAAGTTGATAAGATTGTAACAGATGATCTTCCAAAACACATACCAGGAAGAATACAACAATGTTTTCATAGTATTATTGAAGAGCTTAAAGAATTACTCGAGAAGGAGCAATACTTTCTTGATAATTTTAATAAAGTTACCTATAAGAAAAAGCCCCTCTCCCAATACATATTAGCAAGAATAAATAATCATATGGAATTAACAAATGAAAAAAATATTAATTTTAATAATGTTAATATTGAGCATATTCTCCCACAAAAACCTGAAAAGTGGGCGTTAAGTCAATCAGAGGTTTCATCTTATGTTCATTTACTTGGAAATTTAACTCTATTGCATGACGGTCTTAATCGAACAGTTGGAAATGACACACTTTCTAAAAAATTAATTCATTTGAAGAAATCTCAGTTAGAAATCACCAAAGATTTCATAAAAAATATAAATGATGAAAATACATGGGGGGAAGAGGAAATAAAAGAACGTCAAACTAGATTTGGAAAACTTGCATACAATGAAATTTGGAAAATAAAATAATCTATTAGCTTTATCCTCTTTATAAGGACTCCTAAAAAACTATTATATTGATGGGGTGATTTCATACTCAAGCTTAAAATTTCCAGAACTTACTGAAAAAATTAGGAATTGGACCTTAGAGCAAGAAAAAACTTTTGAATAATCAACCCCTAGAAAAACATGAGTGAAATTACCTATAAAATTTTTCATGAAAGAACTGCAGAAAATATAAAAAATGAATTTCAAAAACT
>ENA-OSJC01002382-OSJC01002382.1-marine-metagenome-genome-assembly--contig:-NODE-2382-length-14265-cov-3.901748_pt1 | contig 14265 bp, 13 predicted proteins | sample MGYA00237885_ERZ534234 | MGnify/ENA primary metagenome ERZ534234 (study PRJEB26413, sample SAMN06343907) | marine metagenome | isolation source: coastal waters | place: Atlantic Ocean: West Antarctic... | reverse complement strand
TATCTCCTTTTCGGCAACTTATATCTATATTGGTAGATACGTCAGATGATATTTTTAATGCCATGATATTTTATATTATTTTTGTTGTTAGCCCTGTAGGAGTTACTGTCGCTGTAGTAACTAATGTTCCGTTTAATGTAATATTTCCTTTAACAATGGTTGTTGTTAATAACGGAGAGGTTAGTGTAACGATAATTTCTTCCATAGACAAATTTAATAAATATATTTAACTACTAAAGCGGAGTAGATAATTCTTCACCTACAGTAAAATTTGTTACAGATATTATTTTTTTATCGGCAAATTTTAATGCAAGTTTCGAGATTGTCCCATTTATCATTTGCCTTATATTTACCTCTTACTGGGGGATGTCTATATTCAAGCATAGAATAACAAACAGAACTGCTATTTCTAACTGGGCAATTGGTATTACAATGATTTGGCTATGTCTAGTTATGCTATGGGGGCCATTTATTGATAACCGTAAAAGTCACAAGGTAATTTTTAATGAAATAAAACAACATCTTGTTCAATCAACAAGCTGCCTTTATTTAAATAACCTATCGGAAAATCAAACTAATTTATTGCATTATTACACCGGTGTTAAGGGAGATAAAAATCCTACTAACAAAGTTTGTTATTTGGCTCTAATTTCATTACGTGAGGAGTCTGAATTTCCTTCTGAATACAAGGAATGGGAGGAAATTTGGACAGGAAAGCGCTTACGCGATAAGAATTACTTTGTACTTGTTAGAAAAGATTTTTAAATTAATGTTTTAAATATTGTTTTATTGCTTTGATGACCATCTGATCCATATCTTCATTCTTGAAATTTTCTGAGGAAATAATTTCAACTATCTGCTTACGCATAACAGGTGGCCAGAACTTATTTAAATGCCCAGCTATATCTTTTGTTGCTTGTTCCTTATCAGGGTAGCTTCTAAAAAATGTTCCTATCTGGTTTGCCATTGTTATTAAGGTAATATCTTTCATGAGTTAATTTTACTCTATTATCGTTTCTTTGTGGCTATAGATCGTATAGCGATCAGATCTTGCAAATCCAATTAATGTGACCCCAATTTCATTTGCTAATCGGACAGCCAACGCGGTCGGAGCAGAAATTGCGACAATCAATCTTAAATTAATATAGGATAATTTCTGAATCATTTCATAACTTGCCCTGCTAGAGGTGATAACAAAACAATCTCTATTAATAATTTCTTGTCTAATTGAAGCACCTATTACTTTATCAAAAGCATTGTGCCTTCCTACATCCTCACGAATTAATAAAATTTTTCCTGAATTATCATATATAGCAACAGCATGAGTTGCGCCTGTTTTCTTTTGTAATTTTTGATTATTTGGAAATTGATCGAGACCGTATCTAATTTGATCGTGACTGAATGTCGTGCCACTTAATAACTTATTTTTTTTATACTTTATTACTTGCGAAAGCGACTCTGCACCGCATAGGCCACAGCCTGTTCTGCCTGTTAAATTCCGTCTTCTTTCTTTAAGATTAATAAAGCATTCAGAAGAAATTTCTATTTTAAGCTCAATACCATCTTTTATATGATTAATCTCTACTGAGTAAAAGTCAGCAGGTGAGTTAATAATTTCTTCGGTAATAGAGAATCCAAATGCAAAATCCTCAAGGTCAATTGGAGAAGCCATCATTACTACATGCGATATTCCATTATAAACAAATGCTACGGGAGTTTCTTCTGCAAGAGTTTCTATTGAATCAATCTCAGACTGATTTTTATGAGCAGGGAACTCTAGTGATGAATTTTTGGTTTGTATTAATTTGGCCGAAGTCACTTATAAGCCTACATAACTTTTTCTGAATCTTCTTTCACAAGTTCTTTTTGTTTTTCACTAAAATTCTTATAATTTCTCTGCCACTCAGAAGGTTGTGATACTTTTGTTACTTGGACCGCTGTAACTTTAAATTCAGGGCAATTAGTTGCCCAATCTGAATTATCGGTTGTAATAACATTTGCTCCAGATACGGGGTGGTGAAAAGTAGTATATATAACTCCGGGTTGAACGCGATCAGTAATCTTTGCTCTCAATACTGTATCTCCTGCACGGCTATTTATTCCAACCCAATCTCCCTCTTTAATACCTCTATCATTTGCATCATGTGGATGAACTTCTATTAGATCTTCTTCATGCCAATTAATATTTTCAGTCCTTCTAGTTTGTGCGCCAACATTATAATGCGCCAGAATACGTCCTGTAGTAAGAATTAGTGGGTATTTATTATTGACTCTTTCAGTAGTAGGAATATATTCCGTAATGAAGAATTTTCCTTTGCCTCTTACAAACTCACCAACATGCATAGTCGGAGTTCCCTGAGGATGCTCATCGTTACATGGCCATTGAATGCTGCCTAATTCATCAATCTTATCAAAGCTAACCCCTTTAAACGTTGGTGTTAACATAGCAATCTCATCCATTATTTCACTAGCATGCTTATAATTCATAGGGTAACCAAGCGCAGTAGAAAGCTTTGCCGTAATTTCCCAGTCCTCGTATCCATTCTTTGGGGCCATTACCTTTCTTACTCGAGATATTCTTCTCTCCGCATTAGTAAATGTCCCATTTTTTTCTAGAAATGATGAGCCTGGTAAAAATACGTGTGCATACATTGCTGTTTCGTTAAGGAATAAATCCTGAACAATCACACATTCCATAGATTCAAGAGCATGGGTTACATGCTGGGTGTCAGGATCAGATTGTGCAATGTCCTCCCCTTCACAATATACAGCTTTAAAACTACCAGATATTGCTTGATCTAACATGTTGGGTATTCTTAGTCCTGGCTCATCATATAGCTTAGTATCCCATGCACTTTCAAAAAGAGCGCGGGTTGATAGATCAGATACATGTCTGTACCCAGGAAATTCATGCGGGAATGAACCCATATCACAGGCGCCCTGAACATTATTTTGTCCACGTAATGGATTAATACCAACTCCTTCTCGCCCAATATTTCCAGTTACCATTGCAAGATTAGCAATCCCCATAACCATAGTTGACCCTTGACTATGCTCTGTCACCCCTAGCCCATAGTAAATTGCTCCATTGCCGCCCTTAGCAAAAAGTCTTGCGGCCTGACGAATTGTTTCTGCTTTAACTCCAGTCTCAGACTCAAGTGACTCAGGAGAATTTCTGTCTTCAGATACAAAATCACGCCAATAACTATATGCTTCATCTTCACATCTTGATTCAATAAACTTCTCATCCATCATTTTTTCTGTCGCTATCACATGCGCTAATGCATTTATAATTGCTACATTCGTTCCTGGCTTAAGTTTCAAATGAAAATCAGCTTTAACATGTGGAGTTTTTTTAACTAAATCAATTTCGCGTGGGTCAATTACTATTAATTTTGCGCCCTCTCTTAGCCGCCTCTTCATTTGTGAAGCAAAAACTGGGTGCCCATCAGTTGGATTAGCTCCAATTAATACGATCACATCAGATTTCATTACTGAATCAAAGTTTTGCGTTCCAGATGACTCACCAATTGTTTGCTTTAGGCCATAGCCAGTAGGTGAATGGCAAACTCTTGCACAGGTATCAATATTATTGTTACCAAATGCTGCCCTTACGATCTTTTGCATTAAATAAGTTTCTTCGTTAGTACATCTTGATGAAGAGATTGCTCCGACTGAATCAAAACCATGTTTTTTTTGTATTCTCTTAATTTCCGATGCTGCATAATTAATAGCTTCATCCCATGTTACTTTTTCCCAAGAATCTTTTATGCTTTTTCTGATCATAGGCGTAGTGATTCTATCTTTATGAGTTGTGTAGCCCCAAGCAAACCTTCCTTTCACACAGGAGTGTCCATGATTTGCACCCCCATCTTTATTTGGAGTCATTCTAACAACTTTATCTCCTTGTAACTCTGCATTAAACGAACAACCCACACCACAATAAGCACATGTTGTAGTTACGGAACGATCAGGTATTCCATGATCAACAATAGACTTTTCAATTAAAGTTGCTGTCGGACATGCCTGAACGCAAGCTCCGCATGAGACGCACTCCGAATCCATAAAATCTTTATTTCCAGCAGATACTTTGGATTCAAATCCTCTTCCGTCAATTGTTAAAGCATATGTTCCTTGCACTTCCTCACAAGCACGAACACATCGAGAACACACAATGCATTTTGATGGATCAAAAGTAAAATAAGGATTAGTTTCATCCTTTACTGAATCTAAATGGTTTTCTCCCTCATAACCATAACGAACATCCCTTAATCCCACTGCTCCTGCCATATCTTGTAACTCACAATCACCATTTGTTGCACAAGTAAGGCAGTCTAAAGGGTGATCTGAGATATAAAGCTCCATCACGCCCCTTCTTAAATCTTCTAATTTGGGAGTTTGAGTTGAAACTTTAAGTCCTTCAGCAGCTGGAGTCGTACAAGAGGCTGGATAACCACGCCGACCTTCAATTTCTACTAAGCATAGTCGACATGAACCGAAAGGATCTAGATTATCCGTAGCACATAACTTTGGAACACTGATACCTGCTTCAGATGCAGCCCTCATTAAGGAGGTGCCTTCAGGAACAGATATATCTATTCCATCAATAGTAAGTGTCACTAACTTTTCAGAGTTTATCTTTGGGGTGCCGAAGTCTTTTGTATCATCCATAATTTTTATTCTAGTAAGCCATTAATTTAATTAAGTAATTTCTAAGTTTATGCTGAAGTTTCCTTCTTTTCAACCCCAAAGTCTTCTGCAAAAAAATTGAGTGCGCTAATTACTGGAAATGGTGTCATTCCTCCCATAGCACAGAGGGATCCATCCACCATAGTATCTCCCAGATCTCTTAATAATTTTATATTCTTTTCTTGATCTTTTCCTGATTTAATTTTGTCGATGACTTCCATGCCTCTTGTTGAACCAATTCGGCATGGGGTACATTTCCCGCAAGATTCGAGTGCACAAAATTCAAATGAATAACGAGCTAATTTTGACATATCAGCAGTGGTGTCAAATGCAACAATTCCTCCATGACCGACAACTGCATTTATTTCACTAAACTTTTCATAAGCTAAAGGAGTATCAAATTGTGCTTCCGGTAAAAATGCACCTAATGGTCCGCCAACCTGAACGGCTTTAATTGGTTTTCCAGTTGCTGACCCACCACCAAAATCATATAAAAGCTCTCTTAAAGTTATTCCAAAAGCTTTTTCAATCAATCCTGTATTTTTCAAATTACCAGCCAATTGAATCGGCAAGGTTCCCTTCGATCGCCCAACACCAAAATCTGCATAATAAGCCGCACCCTTATCCATAATTATTGGGATAGTTGCCAAAGAAATGACATTATTAACTACTGTAGGCTTACCGTATAAGCCTTCTATCGCAGGTAGTGGCGGTTTATAACGAACCATGCCTCTTTTACCTTCTAAGCTTTCTAGCAATGAAGTTTCTTCCCCACATATGTAAGCTCCTGCAGCGCGGGTCACTTCTAGTTCGAAATTATGGTTTGTGCCTAAAATATTATTGCCTAGATAATTATTTTCTTTTAGGGTATCTATGGCCTTATTGAGAACAGCAAGTGCATGGGGATATTCTGAGCGAAGGTAGATGTAACCCATATCTGCACCTACTGCTAATCCAGCAATTATCATACCTTCGATTAATACAAAAGGATCATTCTCCATAATCATTCGGTCAGAATAAGTACCAGAATCTCCTTCGTCAGCATTGCAAACAATATATTTTTTTTCTGATGGGGTATCTAGAACTGTTTGCCATTTAATGCCAGTTGGAAAAGCTGCTCCTCCCCTCCCTCTTAGACCAGAATCAGTAATTTCTTTTACTATTAATTGAGGCTCTAATTTAATAGCATTCTTCAAGCCATTAAATCCATCATGTTTTTCATAATCTTCAATATTTAGTGGGTCCGTAATACCCACGCGCGCATAGGTTAATCGTTCTTGTTTTTTTAGCCAGTCAATTTCTTCAGTTAGGCCCAAACATAATTTGTGTGGCTTACCCATAAAGAAATCACCATCAAATAAAGATGTAACATCAGAAACGTTAACTGGGCCATAAGCCATCCTTCCTTCATCTGTCTCTACTTCAACCAAAGGCTCTAAAAAAAATAATCCTCTGGAGCCATTTCTAATAATCTCTATATCAAGATTTCTTTTCACAGATTCCAACAAAATAGCGCGGTAAACTTCTTCAGCACCAAGGGAAAGAGCAGTCGAATCTATAGGTATGTAAATTTTGGGTATCATGAGTTTTCTTTAGCCATTCGAATAATGTCGTCTATTTTCTTTTTTGACACTCTGCCGATGACGTTATCATTTATCATCACTGCGGGAGAGCACGCACAATTTCCTAAGCAATAAATTGGTTCTAGTGTTATTAAATTATCATCTGTAGTTTCATGGTAATCAATTCCTAAAGTATCTTTACAATACAGTTCAATTTCTTCACCACCCATTGCTTGGCATGATTCAGCTCGGCATACTTGTAAGACATTTTTTCCAGCTGGATGTGTCCTGAAATGGTGATAGAACGTTACAAAACCATGTATCTCGGCAATCGATAAATTATACGCTTTTGATATTATCGAGTAAGAATCTTCAGGTACATATCCTAAGTCATCCTGAATTGAATGCATCAAAGGAAGCAAAGCTCCGGGGGTGTCTTGAAAGTTCGACACATGCTGTTCTATCTTTTTAATTTGTATCTCAGTTAATATCATAATTTATTACTATAAATACTGTGATTTATTAGAAAGGTCATTATACTTTAAGAATAAAGGGTATATATTAAAAAATCCTTATTATGACCATAATTAAAATTTAATACTTTATGACCACAAAATTGATTGATCAGTTCAATAGAACTATTAACTATATTAGGATTTCTGTAACAGATAGGTGCGATTTTCGTTGTATCTACTGTATGGCTGAAGAAATGAAATTCTTACCTCGGGATGAGGTGCTTACACTTGAAGAAATAAATCGTCTCGCAAATATTTTTACCTCCTTAGGGGTTAAAAAGATTAGAATTACTGGGGGAGAACCTTTAGTAAGAAAAAATATAGATTCCCTATTTAATAATCTTTCTAAAAATAAAAATATAGAGGATTTAACTCTAACAACGAATGGTAGTCAGTTAATTCATAAAGCCACCATGTTAAAAGAGTCTGGAGTAAAGAGAATAAACATTAGCTTAGACAGCTTGAATCCTCTTACCTTCAAAAGAATGACTCGTGTTGGTAACCTCGATGAGGTAATAAATGGAATTGATCACGCACTTAGTGTTGGTTTTGAAAAAATTAAATTAAATATAGTCTTAATGCGAGATATTAATGATTCTGAAATTTTTGATTTAACAAATTTTGCTATTGAACGAGGTCTGGACTTATCATTCATTGAGGAGATGCCTTTGGGTGTAACTAATTATGAAAGAAAAATAACGTCTATTAGTAACGATGAAATATTTATAAAATTAGCTGAAAATTATGACCTAGAAAAAACATCATATAAAACAGGAGGGCCAGCTAAGTATTGGTCAATAAAGAATACAAAAACAAAAGTAGGGTTAATATCGCCGCATAGCCATAATTTCTGTAGTGACTGTAATAGAGTTAGGGTGAGCTGTAAGGGTGAGTTATTTTTATGCCTAGGACAGGAAAATAAAATTGAGTTAATGCCTCTCCTACGATTAAATCCCAATAATGACGACCCAATTAAGAATGCAATAATTAACAGTATGAAAATAAAACCAAAGTCACATGAATTTGATTTAAATCAAGAAAAACCAGCTGTTGTTCGTTTTATGTCTCACACAGGAGGTTAATTGTCAGAGTTTATTGAAGGAGTAATTCTTGCGGGTGGTGCCTCCAGTCGCATGGGAACGAATAAATCCTTAGTTACATTCAAAAAAAAACTAATGATTCAGCATGTTTATGACAGACTTAGCCCCCAAGTAAATAAAGTATGGATTAATAGCAATATTTTGCTTGAGCAATTTCCAAAAGATCAACAGCTTAAAGATTCGCTACCTTCTCATACTGGACCTTTGGTAGGTATCTATACCGGTTTAACATCAGCTCAAACTGAATGGGTACAATTCTGTCCAACTGACACCCCATTCTTGCCGCTCAATTTAGTAGAAAGGTTATTCTCAAAAACTAAAAATACGAATAGCACGATTATTGTACCAATGATTAGGGGAAAAATTGAACCCGTTTTTAGCTTATGTCACAAATCTACATTAAAAGGATTAAAGGCTTTTATTTTGAGTGAAAAAAAGAAAATATCAGACTGGATTGAACAAAATAATTTTGAAACTGTAATATTTGATAATCTAAAAGAATTTTATAATATAAACGATATCGAAGATCTACAAAAAATTGAATCCTAAAAAAAAAACAAAACCGTTAATTCTTGGATTCTGCGCATCATCGAGTGGAAGTGGGAAAACAACTTTGATTGAAAAAATTATTCCTATACTCAAAGCTAATAACCTTATTATTTCAGTTGTAAAACATGCCCATCATAGTTTTGATATTGATACGCCAGGAAAAGACAGCTACAGACTGAGAAAATCTGGAAGCTACCAAACACTCGTACTGAGTCAAGATCGTTCTGCATTAATCACAGAAAGTCATGGGAATAATATTGACATTGAAGATACGATCCAAAAAATGGACCAAAATGTTGATATGATTTTAATAGAAGGATTAAAAACTTTACCCTATAAAAAAATTGAAGTATTTCGTAAGGATGTATCACATGAAAAACTCTATGCTAGCAATAAAAGTATCATTGCTATCGCAACTGATACTAATGATAAGGAAAATATCCCTTCATTAAATATTAATAAACCTGAAGAAGTTTGCGCCTTTATATTAAATTTAATGGATAAAACATGAAAGAAAAAATTACACTAAGAGAGTTAGCGAAAGACCCTGGATGCTTAGCTGAATATGACCCCAATGCAATGGAGTATCACGACGCCATAAGATGGATTAGACAATTTATTGAGCCAGTCAAAGAAACTCAAATAACTCCAATAAGGGAATCCTTAGGTAAGGTCTTATCAGAGGATATTTACTCCCCTATTGATGTGCCCAATTACGATAATTCAGCGATGGATGGATTTGTATTTTATAAGGCACAAGAAAATTCACCTATAACGCTTGAAGTTATTGGGTCACAGTTAGCAGGTCAATCTTCAAATAAAAAAGTTCTTCCAGGACAAGCAATTCAAATAATGACAGGAGCAAGAATTCCTAATGGAGGCAATACTGTCATCCCAATCGAATTAGTTTCTTCTGAGGGTAATAAAATCTCATTAAATGAAAGTCCAAAAATTGGGGCCAATATTAGAAAAATTGGTGAAGATGTAAAAAAAGGTGAATTAATTTTAAAGAAAGGAAGATGTATTAGATCATCTGAAATTGGACTGCTTGCTTCACTAGGACTTCCAAAAGTCAGTGTATACCGTCAAATAAGAGTTGCTTTTTTTTCGACTGGAGATGAAGTAGTAGAGGTCGGAAACTTGTTAAAAGTTGGCCAGGTATATGACAGCAATAACCATACAATCGGAGCAATGTTAGAGCGCATAGGTGCAGAAATTGTAAACCTTAGAATTGTTTCTGATGATAAAAAAGCGCTTAAAGAAACCTTACTTTCAATTGTAGATCAAGTTGATGTCATTATCACAAGTGGGGGAGTCTCTGTTGGGGCTGCAGATTTTATGAAAGAAGTTTTAAATGAAATTGGAGAGGTCTTATTTTGGAAGTTATCAATCAAACCTGGACGACCCTTAGCTTATGGAAAAATTAATCAAACGCATTATTTTGGGTTGCCTGGTAATCCTGTAGCTTCTATGGTTTCATTCTATCAAATTGTTCAGCCTCAACTTAAAGTTCTAATGGGTGAGGTTGATTATGAGCTTCCGCCTCTCTTCAAAGTAAAAACAGAGAAGGCTATCCATAAAAAACCAGGTCGTATGGAATTTCAAAGAGGTATATTGTTTAAAAATAACGATGAATGGTGGGTCAAACCTACAGGTTTTCAAGGCTCAGCAATCTTAAGTTCAATGAGCCAGGCAAATTGCTTCATTGTAATGGGAATTCATGAAGGATCAATTGATTCTGGGAGTACAGTAAAAGTTCAGCTTATGGAAGGATTTATCTAAGATTAATACCCTTTTTTCGGTCCTATTTCAGCTATAATTTATCAAGAAGTTTCTCAAATATTGTGGGCATTAAATAATACTTATGAGCAATTTACAAATAAATAAAACTATTCCACCCTTTTCATTGGAGGGCACTAATGGATCTATATCAATTCCATCTGACTCTGAGGGTAAAAAATTAATCATTTATTTTTATCCCAAAGATTCAACACCTGGATGTACAAATGAAGGTATCGATTTTACGGAAGCATATAACCAATTCAAAGAATTAAATGTGAAGATCTATGGTATCTCACGAGATAGCATTAAGTCGCATGAAAACTTCAAGAAAAAATATAATTTTTCATTTGACCTAATCAGTGACCCCGACGAACTTGCTTGTAATTTGTTTGGCGTGATAAAAATGAAAAATATGTATGGAAAGCAAGTGCGTGGAATAGAAAGAAGTACATTCCTAATCAATGAAAATGGAGAATTAATTAAAGAATGGCGAGGCGTAAAAGTAAATGGTCATATTCAAGAAATTTTAGAATTCTTAAAAAATTAATCTAACAGAAAAAATGGTTAAAAAAAATATAACAAAGCTATTTGTTTTAGATACGAATGTATTAATGCATGACCCATCATCACTTTTTCGATTCGAGGAGCATGATATTTATCTCCCAATGGTAACCCTTGAGGAGCTGGATAATGGTAAAAAAGGGCTTACAGAGGTTGCACGAAATGCCAGACAAACAAGCCGCTACCTAGAAGAAATTATGGGTTCAGACCTCAATAATCTTGAGTTAGGGTGCCCACTTAAATCAGAAACAAACAATCATGTATCTGGTCGGTTATTTCTTCAGACTGATCCGGTTGAATTTGACCTACCAATGCTTGCTGGGAGTAAAGCAGACAATCAAATTCTTAGCGTTGTCTTTAATTTAAAAAATAAAAATTCAAAACGAGATGTAATCCTTGTTTCCAAAGATATTAATATTCGTATTAAAGCTAGGGCCCTAGGTATCTCGGCAGAAGATTATTTTAATGACAAAGTAATGGATGATACAGAATTACTTTATTCTGGAGTTACCGCTCTCCCTGAAAATTTTTGGGAGTTGCATAGCAAAGCAATGGAATCCTGGCAAGAGGAAAATAGAATGTTTTACCGAATAACAGGTCCAATTTGTCAGAACTTACTAGTAAATGAATTTGTACATTATGGGTTTGATAAGCCCTTCCAGGCAATCGTTAGAAGCCTAAAAGGAAAGACTGCTACTTTACAAGTGGTCCAAGACCACACCAACCCAAACTTTAATATATGGGGAATTACCGCAAGAAATAAAGAGCAAAATTTTGCTCTAAATTTATTGCTTGATCCTGAAGTTGACTTCGTGTCATTGCTAGGTCAGGCTGGAACCGGTAAAACTCTTCTCACCCTCGCAGCTGGCCTTCAGCAGGTCCTAGAGAGAAAAATTTACAGTGAAATTATTATGACACGTGTCACAGTTCCAGTTGGCGAAGATATAGGCTTTCTTCCTGGAACCGAAGAAGAAAAAATGTCGCCATGGATGGGGGCCTTAGATGACAATCTAGATGTTCTAAATAAAACAGATGAAGATGCTGGTGACTGGGGGCGTGCAGCCACACAAGATTTAATACGATCAAGAATTAAAGTTAAATCTCTTAATTTTATGAGAGGAAGAACTTTTTTAAATAAATACCTTATTATTGATGAAGCTCAAAATTTAACCCCAAAGCAGATGAAGACTTTAATTACTAGAGCAGGGCCAGGTACTAAAGTAGTTTGTTTGGGTAATATAGCTCAGATTGATACACCATACCTAACTGAAGGTAGCTCAGGTCTGACTTATGTCGTAGATCGCTTCAAAGGATGGCAACATAACGGACACATTACCCTCATGAGAGGGGAGAGATCAAGGTTAGCGGATCATGCTGCAGAAGCGCTCTGAACCAATAAAAACTAAAGGGTTTTACTATTTCCTCTCAGCCCAATTTCTGTCTGCATTGGCTGATAACGCTCTATTATTTGCAGCAATTGCAATGCTTTCCAATTTGCAGGCACCCACTTGGCATCAACCATTACTCCTTCAGTTTTTTGTTCTTGCATACATTATCCTTGCTCCTTTTGTTGGAGCATTTGCCGACTCAAGACCTAAGGGTCAAGTAATGTTTATTTCTAACGGAGTAAAACTTTTTGGCTGTCTGGCAATGCTAGCCGGAATGCAGCCACTCTATGCTTACGCTATTGTCGGAATCGGTGCGGCAGCATATTCGCCAGCTAAATATGGAATTTTGACAGAGTTACTTCCCGAAGAATCTCTAGTTCCTGCAAATGCCTGGGTTGAGGGGCTAACAGTAACGGCCATTATTTTAGGTGCAATTTTAGGAGGTATAGCAGCCACTTATAATGTTAATCTTACAATTATTTTAATAAGCGCCCTATATATATTAGCCGCAATATTTAATCGATATATTCCAATCTTGCCAATTCACCATAAAATGCAACATACCAATCCATGGCACCTAGTTAAAGACTTTTTTAATTCTTATGGAAAGTTATGGGGAGATCCTCTAGGTCAGCTTTCATTAGCAATTACTACATTATTTTGGGGTGCCGGTGCGACACTTAGGCTTGTAATTATTGGATGGGCCGCGTACGCACTAAATTATGGTCTTGATAAATCAACACAACTTTCAGCAGTTGTTGCCTTGGGAGTTGGTTTTGGTGCAATAGTTGCTGCTCGCTATATTTTAATGAAAGACTCAATAAAGATTTTACCAGCAGGAATTATTATGGGAATATTGGTCTGCTCAATGGTATTTATTAAAACCTGGCAAACGGCTGCTATCGTTTTACTTCTTGTTGGTATTTTAAGTGGCCTATTAATTGTTCCTCTCAATGCATTACTTCAGCACAGAGGTCAAAAATTAATTGGTGCAGGACATTCAATTGCCGTTCAAAATTTTAGTGAGAATTTAGGCATACTATTTTTAAGTGGGGCATATACGATGATGGTTAAATTTAATATTCCGATTAATGCAATTATGTTTATATTTGGTTTTTTTGTTCTTTTAGCAATGACTGTAGCAAGCCAATACTATGCAAAAGAAGATTAATGTAATTTAACGTGGGTCTCAGTTCTTCTTGTAATAAACTTTGCGATGAGTCTTAACGAAACAACTGTCACCCCGTGAAGCGCCATTAAATGCATTTGATATAGCATGAGATACATTATTCTAGCTACAAAACCTTCAATAAACATACTCCCACCTGTCAAAGAACCCATCAAATTTCCTACGGTAGAGTATCGACCTAAATTAACTAATGACCCATAATCTTTATAGCTGTATTGAGGAAGATTATTATTTTCCCCTGCGACCAATCGCCTCATAGTTCTCCCTAATAAGGATGCTTGCTGATGAGCAGATTGGGCTCTTGGTGGAACTAAATCTTGAACTCCTGGCTTAATAGGGCAAGCAGCACAATCACCGAATGCAAAAATAGAATCATCATCTATAGATTGAAGGGTTGATTTCACTATAATTTGATTGATCCCATTAATCTCTATACCTAAATTTTTGAGAAATTCTGGAGCCTTTATTCCAGCTGCCCACACAACTAAAGCTGAAGGAATAAATCGGCCTGTATGTGTCTTTATACCTTTTCCAGATACATTGACTACTCGTTCGTTTAAATATAAATTAACATTTAATTTTTTTAATTCGCGGTCCACAGAAAGACTCATTCTTTTCGGAAGAGCCGGCAATAACCTATCACTCGCCTCAATTAATGAAATTCTAATATCTCTATCTGGGTTAATTTTATCTAACCCATATGCTGTCATCTCACGGGTTGCCTTATGTAATTCTGCAGCTAATTCTACCCCTGTTGCACCTGCTCCTACAATAACTACCTCTAATTGACCTCGCCTAATATCATCTTTTTGTGTTTGTGCTTTCAAGATTTCATTATGAAGTTTTTGGTGAAACTTTTGTGCTTGTTTCTGACTATCTAATGCAATTGCATGTTCAGCAGCACCTTCTATTCCAAAATCATTAATTGTG
>ENA-OSJC01002381-OSJC01002381.1-marine-metagenome-genome-assembly--contig:-NODE-2381-length-14277-cov-3.397535_pt1 | contig 14277 bp, 13 predicted proteins | sample MGYA00237885_ERZ534234 | MGnify/ENA primary metagenome ERZ534234 (study PRJEB26413, sample SAMN06343907) | marine metagenome | isolation source: coastal waters | place: Atlantic Ocean: West Antarctic... | reverse complement strand
TCATTATCACGAATTTTAAGTAGGAGGTCTAATTTTTCAGAGAAAATTGCATCATAATCATCCAGATTAAAACCAAAGAGCGGAAAAGATTCAGTGAACGAACCTCGTCCAGCAACTATTTCTGCTCTCCCTTTTGAAATTAAGTCTAAGGTTGTAAAATTTTGAAAAACCCGAACTGGGTCTGCCGCACTAAGTACTGTTACAGCACTTGTCAAAATGATTCGCTTGGTACGTGAAGCGGCTGCCGCCAATAGCATGGGAGAAGCCGAATCAAGAAATTCTTTTCGGTGGTGTTCGCCAAGACCAAATACGTCTAAACCAACTTTGTCTGATAGTTCAATTCTTTCGAGGAGTTCTCCTATTGCTTGTGAAGCACTTACTTCATTATTTATTGGTGCTGCTGCAAAGCTATCTATTCCTATTTCCATCTGAGTTACTTACTTTCATAGTTCTATAATTTATCGGGATCAGTAATTACTTCTAATAATGCAGGTCCTTCGGTTTGAAATAATTCCTTCATTTTAGCTTCAACTTCTTTATTATTTTCTGCTCTTAATCCTGTCATGCCACATGATTGAGCAAAGTCACTAAATTTTGGATTTGATAAATCCGTTTTCCATACATCAAATTCTCCAGATCTTTGCTCCTTACTGATCTTTGCCAGTTGGTTATTGTTGATGATAATTAACTTGACTGGAATATTGTATTGTACTAATGTTGTTAGCTCTGCCATATATTGACCAAAACCACCATCACCAGCTACTGCAACTATGGGTAATTTGCCTTTAGTAGCGGCCCAAGCACCTATAGAAGCAGGTAATGCGAATCCTATTGAACCTAAGTACCCTGATAATAGAAAACGATGATCTTGACTTTCAAAATAGCGACCAAAACTGTAGGCATTATTTCCTACATCTACACACATTATACCCTTCTCAGGAACCTGTTTGTTTAACTCAAGAAAAACTTTTGAAGGTGTAACGTTATCAGAAGGTTCTTTTGCTCTGTTTTCTTTTTCTTTTCTCCAATCCGCCCATCTTGTCTTAATTTCCTTTTCTGGTTGTTGAGCGATTGTGCTTTTATCTAATCTTTCATTTAAGAGTGATGCTGTGGTATCTATATCTCCTAAAACACGCACAGATATAGCATTAAATTTGGCAAGAGCCAACGGATCGTGATCTACTTGTATGGTAGGAATACTTTCTGAAATCCCTGTGTGGCGCGCAAACGAAGCGCCAAATACAATAAGTAAATCGGCAGAACTCATAAAATGCGCCGCAACTGGCGTACCACTTTTACCTAATACACCACAAGCGAGTGGATGAGTATCCGAAACTGCTCCTTTCGCTTTAAAAGTGGTCATTATTGGTGCGCCTATTCTTTTAGCAAAATTTAAGATCTCTTGCGAAGCATTTCGAGCACCATGACCTATTATAATAGTAGGTTTCTTTGCTTTTTTTATTAATGCGTTGGCTTTATTTAATTCTTCTATTGGAGGAGAGATAGCAAGGTTTGGCATCCTTCCTTCACTATTGGAAGCAGTTGAATTATTGGCAGGAAGTACCTGTATTTCGTCTGGAAATGTGAGGTGCGAAACACCTTTGTTGAGTATGGCATGTTTTATAGATAAGCCCATTAACTCAGCATGTGGACTGTCGGCTTGTACTCTATGATTAAAATCGGCAACTGAACTGAAGGCAGAAACTAAGTCTACTTCCTGAAAATTACCTGTACCTACTACCTGAGTAGCTACTTGTCCTGTTAGAGCCAATAGGGGAGCCCTGTCAACTTTTGCATCCCACATACCTGTAAATAAATTGGTTGCTCCTGGTCCTGCAATGGTTAAGCAGGCAGCTGGCGTTCCTGTAAGCTTTCCATAAGCAGAGGCAGCAAAAGCAGCAGCTCCTTCGTGTCTTATTCCTATGAATTTCAGGTTCCCCTTTTCTTCTTGCAACCGCATGGCGTCTGCCAAGCCCAAATTAGAGTGGCCTACCATTCCGAAAACGGTATCGACCCCCCAATTCACCATTGTTTCGATCATTACATCAGAAATGGTCGCCTCATGTATAGTCTCTTCTTCCACTTCTACATAAACGCCATCATCTTTGAGCTCTAATTTATAGGCCTGAACCTTATCATCAAATCCTTCTGGAGACTTTCCTGTGCAGGTATGAAATTCATATCCATGCCAAGGACATTTAATAAAGCCATTTTCTATCGTGCCTTCATTCAAAGGACCACCCATATGAGGACAAGCGTTGTCTACGGCACCTATTTCTCCATTCACTTTAGAAACAGCTAATGTTTTCTTCCCTGCTTGCGCTTTTAAGATTTTTCCTTCTTCTATTTGATCGGGGTTGTCTAATATTTTATGCCAATTTTTCTTTAAAGTCATTGAGTTAATTTTGGTACTTCTAAATAGTATATGAATTTTGCGATATTTTTTGTGAATAAATCAACTGTAATGTGCTCTAGGTAAGGTGTTTCGGAATCGGTATGTAAGACCATACGTGATATTGTGTTTTCATCTGCAACATCAACGTTTAAATCGAATATATTGATTACTCGTAGTTTTTTCTTGGTAGTTTGTTGAACATAATCACCCTTTATCGTGAAATAGTAGTCAATATTGGTAGTTATTTCACCGTTACCAAAAAGATATATGGTTTGATCCTTGGAAACGTATTCTTGTGAATACGAAACCATGGATATCATCATAAGTAATAGTGTAAATAATAATTTCATAATCGTGTTCCTTTCCGTAAGTTGATAGAAATTTACAGGCTCATATGTGAGCCATCACAGTAAGGAGGGTTCTTAGTTTGTTTACACATACACATTGCAGCAGTTTTTGAATCGTCTGCTTTAAAGACATTTGGAGTAAATTCACTTCCTGAATGTGCACCATTGCACCAAGGTTGATTTTCTGATTTACCGCAGGCACACTAAGCATATGTTTTTCCTCCTTCTAATTGTTCCATTTTCGGAGTTGTACTCGCAACTTTTGCTTTTTCCATAATTATTTAATTTAGCTGACTACGAGTTTAATATCTAATATAAAAAGATCATCAATAGCTTTGTCTCCAAGACTATCAAAGAATGACGTTGACCCAAACCTGACATCATGTTTTGAGCGATCTATCTCTATTTTTGCAGAATAACTGTTTCCTTTTTTAACAATATCAAAAGTTATTGTTTCAGTTTTACCTTTAATTGTTATATCTCCAGTAACAGAGGCTTTACCATTTGAGAATTTGGTTGCTTTTGTAATATTAAGGTTTGCTGTAGGAAATTTTTCAATCCCAAAAAAATCATCAGATTTTAGATGCCCGACTAATTTCTGATTGTAACTAGCATCTGTAAGATCTGTATTGGTAATACTAGTCATATCAATTACGAATGACCCAGACACAATTTTTCCTCCTTTTTCTTCTAATTCTCCGCTTTTAACATTGATAAGACCTTCATGTTGTCCTCCAATTTTCTTACCTAACCAATTAATTGTTGACTTTTCAGTATTAATTTTCTGAGATTGTGCAAAGGTCACGAAACTCGAAATCGTTAAGATTGCTGCTAAAATATAATTTATTTTTTTCATTTCTTTTTGAATTATGTTAAGTGCAAAGGTTTAAAGTCATCAAAACAATTGCATTAACTTAGATTAAGAAATGAAAGGAAGAGGTTATTTTTATTTTGTCATTTTTATTCTGATTTCACTAAGAGTATCTTTATAATCGACCCCACCCTTAGTGGATTATTCTCATCCGAAGGTATTGCTTGAGTCCAATTTAATTTTGTGTAGTGGATTAACCTAGGCACAAGTTAAGGGGCTGTATAAGAAGAAAAAGTACAAATTCTCTGTAGGTGCGTATCAGTATCGAATTATAATTCTCAATAGCGGAAATAGAGAAGAATAATCAAGCTATCTTCAATAATACAGCCAGAATATCATCCAAAGTTATTCTTTAAACGGTTAAAACTATCTATTCAATTTACCATTGAATAATTGGTATTTTTGTAATTTATTTTTACAATTCATTGATTAAAGAAATAATTATTAGCGAATGAACAGAATTGTTATTGCTATAATAATAATACTTACTGTAAGTATTTCTCAAGCACAAAATACCTTTCAGACGACCGTGATGGATTATGATACGAAAGAACCAATTTTTGGTGCCGCTGCATACTTTTCGGATTTTGAAATAGGCGTTGTTTCGGATCAAAAAGGTAACGTAACCATCCGTAATATTCCTAATGGCACTTATACTTTAATTCTCAGTTTTATTGGGTACGAGCAAAGAACCTTTAAACTGACATTTCCTCTTGATAATTCTGAAAATAAAGAGGTTATATTTCTTTCAATCTCCCACGAGGAAATGAATAAAGTTATAATTACTTCCACTAGAAGCGGTCGTACTATTCAGGATACCCCCACACGAGTAGAGCTTATAGCAGGAGAGGAACTGTCAGAGAAGGGTAATATGAAGCCTGGAGATATTCGAATGCTTCTTAATGAGAGTACAGGGATCAGGACTCAGCAGACCTCTGCAACGAGCTATAACTCCAGTATTCGAATCCAAGGGCTAGATGGAAAATATACGCAACTGCTTAGGGATGGGCTTCCTTTATATGGAGGTTACTCGGGAAGTCTAAGTTTAATGCAAATAGCGCCACTAGATCTTCAACAAGTTGAGGTAATAAAAGGGGCTTCCTCGACTCTATATGGAGGAGGAGCTATTGCAGGATTAGTTAACCTAGTTTCGAAAATCCCTACAGAGACACGTGAGCTCAACTTTTTGGCGAATAGCACTTCTGCTTTAGGGTTAGATTTAAGTGGGTTTTATGCTGAAAAGTTCAAAAAAGTAGGGTTTACACTTTTTACTTCTTACAACAAAGGAACGGCTTTTGATCCAGCTGATATTGGTTTAACTGCTATTCCAAAGTTTGATAGGTGGACTGTTAATCCACGGATGTTTTTTTACTTAGGAACAGATACCAAGATGGATCTAGGTGTCAGCTATATCACTGAGGATCGCTTGGGGGGCAATACAGACTTTATTAAAGGTATTGATGTTCAGAATCCTTATTTTGAAAAAAACCTTACTGACCGTTTCTCTACTCAGTTTAATTTTTCCCATCGGTTTTCTAAGAATGCTCAACTGAGAATAAAAAATTCAATCAGTAATTTTGAAAGGCAAATAGAAATACCAGATTATGGATTTTCTGGACAGCAATTATCTACATTCAGTGAAGTCAACCTGATCACATTTACCGATAGATCGGAGTGGGTATGGGGAATCAATCTTTGGAGCGATCAGTTTGAACACAGAGAAGCTAGGGCAGGGTCAGATCTGAGTTTTAGTAATGTAACAGTGGGTTTATTCGCCCAAAATACTTTCAACCTCACTCAAAAATGGACTTCTGAATTGGGGATGAGAGTGGATTACCAGTCTGATTATGACGTCTTTGTATTACCAAGAATTTCCTTGTTATTTGAGCCTACGGAACGCTTAACCTTTAGATTGGGTGGCGGAATTGGCTATAAAACACCTACGGTTTTTTCGGAAGAAGCTGAGAGGTTACAATTCCGAAATATATTAGCGATAATTCCATCTGAACTTCAGGCCGAGGAGTCAATTGGAGGAAATTTTGATATAAACTATAGCTGGCCAATTACAGATAAACTATCACTTTCACTAAACTCTTTATTTTTCTACACAAAGATTAAAAATCCGCTTGTTTTAACAAAAGTAGATGCAATACTGGCGCTTCCTAATACATTTGAGTTTAGTCAGCCAAATAGCTATGTTGATACCAAAGGGATAGAAATAAATATGAAATGGTCGTATAATGATTTTAAACTCTTTATTGGATATACCTATGCAGATGTTAATGAGCATTACAATGGTAAAGTAAAGGAGTTCCCTCTAGTGGCCAATCACAGATTCAATAACGTATTAATGTATGAAAAGCACGAAAACTTCTGGATTGGATTCGAGGCCTATTACTTTAGTCCTCAAAAGTTAAGCGATGGCTCAACGGGTCAAAATTACTGGATCGTAGGGCTTATGACTGAGAAATCATTTGGGGAGAGACTCTCTGCGTTCCTTAATTTTGAGAATTTCTTGGATGCGCGTCAAACGGCTTTTGATAGTATTTATACAGGGGATATTAGTGATCCTCAGTTTAGGGATATCTATGCGCCTGTTGATGGTTTTGTTATAAATGGAGGGGTAAAACTTAAGTTTTAGTGATCTTACCTATCACATTCATCCTTCAGATCGAGGATGTTTTATGGGCTAGTGGTTTTAGGAGAGCCGTAAAATAAAATGCTGCAAATTAGATTTTTCATCTTTTAAAAATAAAAACTCCTGAGACACCACACCCCAGGAGCTGGATACATAAGTTATTCAAATCTTGACCAAACTTGTTGTTGAATTAAAATAATGGACATTCCTTTTATGTCCTAATTCAAATTAATGATCACCCACACCTCAACACCTCATGAAATACCCTCCTCTCTAATACCTCAAAATAAGCTTCAAACTCCTCCAATATCATCTCTTCACAGAAATTCACAAGTACTATTAATCTCCGTTAGAACGGCTGTATACATCCCAGATTTAAGCAATGTTTTAGATAAGCTTAAAGCTATTATGAAGACGTATCAGAATAGGAATATAATTGTTGTTTAGCGGGAAATTTAATGCTTTACAGAGGTTGTTTTGTGTTTTTAAATTAGGTAATATACCTTTATAACATGAGAGGATGGAAAAGCATTCTTAGTAAATATTTAATAGAATTCACAGTAATTGTTCTTGGGATTACCACATCTTATTTTGTTGAAAACTATCGAGAGGAGCAATGGGAATCAAAAAAAGAAATCCGCCTACTTTCTGAATTGAGAAAAGAATTTGTTGATCAAATTTCACATTTCGAAAAGCGAAGGGAACTATTTAGCAAGGATTATAGAATTATAAGTTTTATTACCAATAATAGTTCGGATTTTGATTCTTTACTTAGTGATGTCAAGCGTTCCACTCAAATAAGAACAGCTCTTTTTGATATGAGATATTTTAGCCCCTCTAGAGACATATACAATTCAATTGTAAATGAGGGGCTTTTTAAGTATATCCAATCTGACCGTTTAAAGGTTTTACTTAATAAATTATATGCGACCGACTATGAGTATATGGTAGGGAACATTATGTCAGAGGGTATTTATTTAGATGATATTATCTTTTATTTGACTGAAAATCACCCAAAATTGTACAGACGCTTGGCAAGTAGGGAAGAGATCAGTTTAGACGAACTGACTCTTATTGTTAACTATATTCGTAGTGATGAAGTTTTAACCTCAAAATTACAATTCAAAGAAAACAAAATGAGAATAAAACTTTATTTATTGGATGATTATTTGAAGCATTGTCAGGAAATAGAAACTTTGATAAGTGAGTTAGGTTTTTAATTTTTTTGCATTCAAATGATGTTTCATATTCCTAGCTATTATCTCAGGTTAAAAAAAATTCCAATAATCACCATAAATCTCAGAGCTTAATCAAACGGTCTAATGGCTTTCTTTTAAAAATAAAATTCTGTAGCGTCAAGCGTATGGGGTTATTTGATACGTGACGACTCGGCTCAAAGTGTGGATCGTTTTATTGGGTGATAGATAGGAGTATGGGTTTCAGCTATGCCTAAGTATACTTCTCGGTAGCTTAGGTTACTACTTTGTTAATTATTTGGGTCATTTCCTGTTGGGTTGGCTTAATTTGTGATACCACTCCCACCTGCCATAGGGACGACCTGACAGCTAGAATAATTATCATCATCAATGAAGTAAGACTGCGCCTCACATTCTTTTCTGAGTTTGATATCAGAGGTGAACGCATCATTATCTAATACAGCTTCATCTATCCTAGTTTGTAAATTATTTTCATAAATGTAACAAACACAGGTCATGTCATTGACATTTCCATCACATGACACCGTCCATATCAAACTTGTCAATAAAGTAATGAAGACAATTGTATTGATTTTTTTTTGATTTTTTTTCATTATGGTATCGGTTAGTGAGCTAAAATAAGGAAATTATTTTCTACCGATATTATATAGATCCAATTTTCGGTACTGCGTGTAGTAAAGATTGCAGCGATGCCTAAGTGTACTTCTTTATATAGGGGAAGAGATATCAATCCTCATTTTTATATCATTCCCCCCATTAGCGTTAACACAGTTGTCCCAGTCATCGTTGATGATAAGGAATAACAGCTAATTTGGGTCGATGAGATCTTTGGGGTAATCGAGTCAGAATATGGGTGGGTTCACGAATGAAGTAGCCTCTACAATAGAGTGATAATTACTTCAAATTAAGAAGAGTCATATCTTCAGCATCCATCTTTAGTTCATTAGCTATTACATGGTTATATTTTTTGATCGCTCCATTGAGAGTAAAGAGTCTTAGAAAGACCCAAACACCTAATCCACCTAACGTAAAGTAATAGAGTATTTGAATTCCAATTTTACCCGGAGAGCCATATGACCAACCTAAAAATAAAAATAATATTTAAATATTGGTGAGTCGGCTTTTCTGCTATTGAATGCTAAAAAGTAGATCATTATCCATGTGCTGGAGTTTAGTTACCCTAGTAAATTAAGAATAGATGCGAATTTTTACATAATAATGCGACGACTCGGCTCGAAGTGCGTATTACTTTATTAGGTGATAGATAGGAGTTGAAAACTTATTTTGATTTTGTATTTATTGGGTACCCTGTGGTATATAGTGGGTTTCCCATGTATTATTTTTATCTATATATAGATATAACTGCGAGGTTTCGTAAATAAGGATTAATAATATTCTTTGACCCTATCCCTCAAAACCCTCAAGATCTCCACCATCGCATAGGTATCCATCTTACAATATTCAAGAAGATCTTTTCTAGTCTGCTCAAAGCCTCCATCAAAAGTACCATTAGCCATAGCGGCAAAAGTGGTACTTGCGGTACCCCCTTCATTGATGTTCAACTGTTTGTAAGATAGTTCGGGAACAAGGGCTGGCAAGACTTGTTTGATAGAATAGGAGCCTTTCATTTCAGGAGTATAATACCATCCTTTTTGAAAAGGAATCATAAGATCTTTGAGTCTTCTGATGATCCCCTCTAAAGGAACCTGATAACCTGGAAATGCTTGGATGAGTTCCTCAATTTTACTTTGTTCAAAGGAGATGTTATAAACCAATATATCACCCTCTGATCCGCAGTCGAAAATCAATTGCTTGATGAAGCTAATCCGTGGATCTGTTCCATCTGTCTCTGCCAAGAACTCAAAGTGCTTGATCTGATCAGTGTCTTGTACATGCAAAGAATACTGAAAGGGGATTTGCTGATAAGGTCGAGTACGATCAAATAGGGGTACCCCTGAACCCATTGTTTCAAAGTCCAAGAAATACAGTGGTCCATGCAGCTCATCGAGGAACTGGTTGAGCCGCATCGAATCAACATAAGAGGTATTGTTTTTAACTCCTTCTACTTGCATTCTCTGCTTGTCACTTAATTCGAATGCATCGGGAATGTCTTTGATGAGTACAATCCCTTGATCGTAGAGCTCAAACTTCTTTTTTGTGCGAAGATTACCTACATCAAAGATGGAGTCTTCGGGAATATGACCCCAGCACTGTCCCATGAAATCACAGGTGTAAGGACTCGAGCAATGTGCTCCTATGGATTTCTCAGGAAGGGTCTCTCGATCAATAACGGTCTTAAGTCTTTCTATTTCCTTAGGAATCCTTGGTAACAATGTTTTGACCTCACTTAAAACCGAAGTTTTGGTAAAAAGTGCTTCTACTTGGATCTCCCCATCACGTTCATAGGTATTGTCAAGATGCACAATGCAGACATCCTTGAGCTTGATGCCATTCTGCTCAATAACATAACTTTGTAAAGCGGCATCTTGAATATTAACCTCTTTCACACTTGTCGAGCTTTTCACCTCATAAACTTTCCAGCCCTCTTCATCTTCCACCAGTATATCAGCATACACGAAGACTCCATTGAAGAAAAAAGCAGCTTCATAGATGACAGGTCTGCCATGATCTAAAGCCTGTTTGGTGCTTGTAAGAGCTTTATTGTATTCATAAAACACCTCAGGTTGACAGTTGATACCTCCAGGAAAAAGCTGATGCGCTAGTACTCCCACTGAATTTCCTTGATCAAAGATGGCTTGCTGAGTCTCTGTGATTTCATCTTTGAGCTTATAATGATGCTTGTGAAAGTAAAGTGCTTTCTCACACTGCAATCCTTTGAGAAAGGTACTCTTGGAAAGATAGTATTTGCGCTTAGCCATTATCTACTACAGTTTTGCTCATATCGATCCCAATTATAGAGAGCATCTTCATTGGGAAAATAAAAACATTTTTTGGTATCATCTGGAAAGGTAAGGTGTTTCCAAAAACCTGTAGGAATGTGTACTCCTGTATTTCGTACTTGGTGATTAGCATCAAAGACCAGTTCAATCTTCACATCAATATCACCATACTGCTTTGACCATTTTCTTACTTGCGCCTCGAGCTCTGCCCATTCTCCTTGATTGAGTTTATCAAGTTGCATGGAGCAGTTCAAAAAAGAAAAGGTGGTCTTGAGATTTGTGTAAGAATCACTGAATGCCGCAGCAGGAGCGAGGTGCCCTTTGTCCCAAGGATTCTTGATATAATCTGCATGGTCTGAGGTATGAACCTCTGTTTCTCTGTAGAAGTTCATGCTCCCTCGATTTGCATTTTTAACTCGGTTGCTGACCGTATAGGTAAGCCAATTGGGCTGCTCGTAAATCTCATTGTAGGAAACGGTGTAAATGCCTTTATCTACGATAACCACTGAGCGCAAATCTCCCTGAGTACTATCCTCTGCAGGACTGCTTGCCCCACATGTACATTCACTTTTATCTATATAAGATTTATTGCCAGATGCAGTGAGGTAATAGCATCCCCCTCGACTTCCTTGATAAAGCTTTTGTTCATTGCCAGCAACCATTTTTGTTCCGCAGTCAACCTCCTGTGCCTGGGTAGCAGGGAGCAGACTTATGAAGATAATGGCAAAGGAGAGGAGGTAGGTTCTGATTTTAGGTAGTCGTTGTTTGTTTTCAAATATAATGAATACCTAAGTAGTCATATGAGATGCATTGATGTATTTGTTTGAAAACCTATTTTGATTTTGTATTCATAGCCCACGCCATAGTATATGGTGGGTTTCCCTTTTAATGTTATGGCTTAATAGGATAAGTAAACCCGAGGGTGTAAATAGAGAACTTTTATCACTCTTTAAAGTGAAATTATTACAATATCTTGGATACGCTCAAGCTACTAGTAGAGCATGGGGTGTAAAGGTTGCAGCTATTCAAGGGCTTTAAGAGCTACTATAGGATCTGATTATCCTTATTTAAAATCTATCGTTTGGGTATTATGAATATGGGTTGAATGAATTTTACCCAGGCATCATAACCTTGCTCGTTAAGATGGGTTTCATCAATTGACAAGTCATTTTTAAGTAGCCCATCATCATCAACAAAAACTGAATAAAGATCAATGAGGCTATAAAGACTTTCAGTTTGATTTGTTTTTATAATCTGGTTAACGACCTTGATTTTTTCTCTAAGAACCACTCTTTTATTGGGTAAAATCGTTTGAATATAAATTTTCGTCTTTGGGGATCCTGCTTTGATTTTTTGAGCAATTTTCAATATGTTGTTTCCAACATATTCGGCTGGGGGATTATCTGGCGTCAGATTCCATAGGTCATTAATTCCAATCAATAAAAAAACAGTGCGTGGTTTGAAATAAATAAGTTCATCTAATCTGGCTAAAACACCTTCAGTAACGTCTCCTCCAATTCCCCTATTTTTAATATTTGGCTCATTTAATCTTTCACTCCAATCTTTTCCCCCTGCAGTGATGCTGTTACCCAAAAAAACAATATCTCCAAAATCCAAAGGCTGCTTTTTGAATTCTTCAATGAGCTTCTTGTAATTACCTTTTCCCCATTCATCTTGATACTGAAACACCAAATCTTTTTTAGGATATAAGTAATCTAATGCTGAAGTATTTTTTAAAGAATCTTCTTGTGCAAAAGAAATAATTGGAATCAGTAAGAATATTAGTTTTTTCATTCTATAGTTAATCTATTTGCAAACCCTCATCCAATTCCCGCTCCTCAAGAGCTAGGTAATTCCAGCCTTCAGTAAGAATACGATTAACGGTGTCTTCTCTCAAGGTATTCTCACCCCACAGCCAATGATCGTAGTTTGCCATAAGGCTAAAATAAGGAAATTATTTTCTACCGATATTATACGTCGGATTTTCTCAACCGCTTGTAAAAAAGCTTGCGGCTAGGCCTAAGAGTGCTTCTCCTTATAGGGGAAGAGAATATTTTATCAATTATTTGAATCATTGCCCAGTTGTAATGGTTGGCAAATAGAATAATTGTCGTCATCGGTAAAGTAGGATTTAGACTCACATTCATTTCCAGCTTTATTCTGACTAAATGGACTGCTGTCTTGTATAATGACAGATTCATCTATTCGAGTTTGCACACCATTTTCATAGATATAACAAACACAAGAAATATTTTGTTTTTTGTCAGCACAAGAGATAACCCAGATCAAATTCATTAATAAGATTCCAAATATGATTTCATTTACTTTTTTACATCTCTTCATTATCAGCTAAAGTAACTGCTTCCTTTTTGAAATTCAAAATTGTGTAGCGTTAAAAGTATGGGGTTCTCTGGTGCGTTACGGATCGGCTCGAAGTGTGGATCGTTTTAATGGGTGCTTGATAGGAGTTGAAACTCTCGCTTAATTTATGTCTAAAAAAGCCCACTTTTATTTGACGACATACATGTGTAATAGATTTGATCTAAGACAAGATCAAAAAATTATATAAGAAAAAAAAGTACAAATTCTCTGTAGATACGTATCAGTGGATTCAACTGGACATGTGTTTACCATTATCAGAGATACATCGAGTCAAGTTGAAATGTGTAGGTGGGTTGTTCTATTGATGATCCTGAGTGGCAAGCCTGCAGGAGTTGAATTATCGAAAAGCAAAAGAAGAAAATAAATATCTTCGGCATGAAGTATTTTCAATAAAAAAAAAGGGCAATGACAACAGAGAAACCATTAGAAAATATGTTTGTCATGCCCTTCAAAACAACCACTAAACATGAAAAAAAAAATTATAGAAAACAATTCTTTTTTCTTTTTAGTGGTTCTTAAAAAATGTTAAAATAACCTCTTAAAAAATGTTAAAATAAGACGCCAAAAATCATCTCTAATTTGATAGGGAGCTGCTTTATTGATGATCCTGAGTGTGAAGCTTGTGGGAGTTATAGCAACTGTTTCCATTTGAAAAAGCCCACTATCTTCTTACATATCCACCTATTGAAGATCTATATTCTATTTGAAAACCATTATCAGTAGCAAACGTCTTAAAATCATCAGAGGCATTCCCGAGAGTAATAAAGGATTCTATTTCAAATTGCTCAAAAAATTTCTCGAAATTAGGTCCATTTACAAAATCTTTACCGTGCTGGATCCCATCTTCACTATTGTTGTAGCGTTCAATCAATGTGACTTTTTTCCCATCTTCTGAAATAAAATAGCCGTAAACTGTGGAAGGCTCTCTTTCGACAATGAAATCTGCTAAATATTGAGTAAATTTTTTTACCTCTTCCTTAGAATCGACCTTTGTCTTAAGTTCTAAAATAAAGGTGATTTCTTTAGATTCTGAATTATTTAAAATTGTAAGTTCTCGTTCGTGCTGATTACTTACGCAACTTGATGTAAAACAGATGATTACCAAAAAATAAATAAATGTTTTCATAATTATTGAGTCTTTTTTTTTATAAATAAGTAACTAAATTATTATTTTTTTTTAATTAAAAAAAACCTGGGGTATCACACTCCAGTAGGGGTCTTTACAATTGATGATTTAAAATGTGAAGTTTATGAGAGTGAATATTTATAGTGACTATCAATGATAATGACGTACTTTAAATTTTCTGGGAGGCAACCAATATGATAATAAAAAAGAAAACGGTCACTAGCGCTTGGGTAAATGAATCATTCACAAAATCTGTGAATTCAAAAAACTCTAGTACCAATATAATTCCAACGATTATATTAATAATTGTAAAAATGGTTGTTAAATGCTTCTTCATGGTTGCAAGCCTTTGGGATTGATTGACTGCAAAAAAAATATTCAGAAATAAAAGGACTCCTGAG
>ENA-OSJC01002379-OSJC01002379.1-marine-metagenome-genome-assembly--contig:-NODE-2379-length-14281-cov-4.704027_pt1 | contig 14281 bp, 11 predicted proteins | sample MGYA00237885_ERZ534234 | MGnify/ENA primary metagenome ERZ534234 (study PRJEB26413, sample SAMN06343907) | marine metagenome | isolation source: coastal waters | place: Atlantic Ocean: West Antarctic... | reverse complement strand
GTAAAATCATCAGTTGAAGCAGTATATCCATAATCTGCTAAACACAGTTCATCCCTTTTACTTTGTGCAATAATATTCTTTAAAGCATCATAAAGCTGTAATTCGCATGCCCAATCATCCTGAACTAGTAAGTTTAATACTACTTGCATTTTGTCATTTGATGCTCTAGGGGCATCAAAATAACTTACCAGCTTTCCAATATTACGTGTTCTATCTTCATAATACTTAATCGCTACAGCGTTGGTAGTTCGGTAGAGCTCATCCACTTCACCAGCAACCGTGAGATTAAACTGTTCAAATTGACTTTCGGCAATTTGCAGGTTATCCCTAATCGAGCCAAAGGAGAAAAGATAAAATGAAAGCACAGGTACTAAAACTAAAACAGGCACAATTTTTATAAAGGACCACGTAAATTTTGACCCAATAACGCCCTCCTCAGTATTTTGTTTTAACTTTTTCATTGAGAGGATAATGTAATAAAGTGCAACTAAACTCATCATTACATTAAAGCCAACTAAAACTAGATACCACTTCTTTATCAATTCAGAATTAAGTCCAAGGTAGAACATACCAAGAAATGAAATTAGAAAAATACCAATCCAAAAAAGAGCACGAGGTGTTTCCTTGAGAGAAAAAGCCTGGTTTAACAACATAAACTGTGTTGATAATATATTAAAGTGATTTGATTATCTCATAAATGAATTATTGCTAGCATGAGTTGTTGATAAAATACAACAATACACTTGACTTAATGCTTTGATCAATACCCAGCAACAACTTCAAAACTTTCTCAATGCCATTAGTGGAGACTCTCTATTAGCTATTGACACAGAGTTTAAGAGAATTAATACATACTATCCTGAACTTTGTCTAGTTCAAATTGCAACAAATAACTTTATAGAATGTATCGATATTCTTGCAATTAAAGATTTAAAACCACTATTTGAAAAACTCTACAACATTGATACTAAATGGGTCGTTCACTCTGCAAGACAAGATATTGAAGCTCTTTTTATTTTATCTAATCGCATTCCATTTTCGATTTTTGATACCCAGATTGCCGCTTCATTATTAAATTTTCCATTACAAGTTTCATATCAATCTCTAACACATGAATTACAAAATATCTATTTAGAAAAAAAACACACTAGATTTGACTGGACATCAAGACCTCTTCCAAAGGATGTTTTAGAATACGCTCTAGATGATGTTAGATATTTACTACCTAATTACAGAATTCTTAAAGATAAACTTGATTCGGAAAACAAGACACAATGGCTAGATGAAGAAACAAGTCTTCTATTAGACCAAAAACTTTATGAGCCAAATATTGAGCAAATTTGTAAAAAAATCAAAGGACTTTCAAAGATTGACAGTAGATCTCAAAAGCAAGCAATTAAACTAGTTTACTGGCGTGAAAGTATCGCTCAAAAAGAAAATAAACCACGTAAATGGATCATGTCTGATGAAAAATTGCTCGATTACGCTTGTGGGAAAAACAATCTTTCTGTAAGCTCAAAAAAATTATTTGATAAATTCACTGCTCAAAACTTCAAAAAGTCCACTTTTTCAAAAGAATTTCACCCTCAAAAACCTTTAAGCAACGATGAAAAATTGAAAAAAAATGAATTACAAAATCTTATTAATGAATTAGCACTCAAGTACAATCTTCCACCAGAACTGATATGTAGCGGTAAGTCATTAGTAAAATTTATAAAAGGCGATTCAGAGTCTCCCTTAAAAAAGGGATGGAGATCAAAAATTCTTAAAATGCAACAACAAACCTAAAACATATAGTTATTTCTTTATTAAAACCAAATAAAACTTATCAATAATACTTTTAAAATTATTTCAGGTAATCTCAAGGGAAGAAAGTTTAGCTTTCCTGATGAAGATGGTTTGCGCCCTACATCTGGAAAAATAAGAGAAACACTTTTTAATTGGTTGCAATTTGAAATTGCCAATAAAACAATTCTTGATCCTTTTGCAGGTAGCGGTGCACTATGCCTTGAAGCCATATCTAGGGGTGCTAAAGAAGTCTATTTAATTGAAAAAAGCAAAAAAGTATCTGAAAAACTTGAATCAAACTTCAAAATATTAAATAGTAGCCAGTATAAAATTATTAATCAAGACTCACTTATTTTTCTTGAAATGCAAAATAAGAATCCATTTGACTTAGTATTTTTAGATCCGCCATTTGAAAAAAAATTATTACCTCAAGTTCTAAAATTACTCTCAAAAAAAAACTACATTGATACACGAAGTCAAATTTATATCGAATCTGAATATACATTAACAGATGAAATATTAAATGAACATATCAGCTATCAATGTAAAATTAACAAACAGAAAAAATCCGGCAATGTTAACTATTGTCTGATAAGCTTAGAGGCACTATGAAAACAATTGCAATATACCCTGGCTCTTTTGATCCTATAACTAATGGCCATGTAGATTTAATACATCGCGCCTGCAAACTTTTTGACAAGGTTATTATTGCGATTGCTCAAAATACTAACAAAGATAGCTTTCTATCAATCGACCAAAGAGTTAAGGCAGTTGAAACTGCAATAGAACCTTTAACCAATACTCGTGTATTGAGTTTTGATTCATTATTAGTTGACTTTGCAAGAGAACATAATGCTCAAATCATTATCAGAGGATTAAGAGCGGTTTCAGACTTTGATTATGAGTTCCAACTAAGCGGAATGAATAAGCGACTCAACCCAGCAATTGAAACTCTCTTTATGACTCCATCTGAAGAATTTGCCAATATTTCTTCATCCTTAGTAAGAGAAATTTTGTTCCTTGGTGGTGATATAAGCCAGTTTGTGCCTGAATCTGTCAAAACAATACTACTTCGCTCTTCAGCAAAATAATTGCATTAATGCCTTGAAAAAAGATTTTATATCCCTAAATAGGGTTTATATAAAAATTACAAGGAGTAAATTTAATGGCAAAAATTATTGGAATTGACTTAGGAACTACAAATTCATGTGTTGCGGTTATGGATGGAGGTGTCGCTAAGATTATTGAAAACTCAGAAGGTAATCGTACAACCCCTTCGATTATTGCATACCCAAAAGATTCTGACGAAATTTTAGTAGGCCAACCCGCTAAAAGACAGGCTGTAACAAACCCTGAAAATACTCTCTATGCTATTAAGAGATTGATAGGTCGTCGCTTTGAGGAAGATGCAGTTCAAAAAGATATCGACCTAGTCCCTTACAAAATTATCAAAGCTAAAAATGGTGATGCCTGGGTTGAAGTCAAAGGTAAAAAAATGGCTGCACCTGAAATATCTGCAAGAGTAATTCAAAAGATGAAGCAGACTGCAGAAGATTATTTAGGAACTGAAGTTACAGAAGCAGTTATTACAGTTCCTGCATACTTTAATGACTCTCAGCGTCAGGCTACTAAGGATGCTGGAAAAATTGCTGGCCTAGATGTAAAAAGAATTATCAATGAGCCAACAGCCGCTGCATTAGCTTACGGTGTTGATAAGACAATGGGTGACAAAAAAGTTGCAGTATATGACCTAGGTGGTGGTACATTTGACGTATCTATCATTGAGATGGAAGATATTGATGGTGAAAAGCACTTTGAAGTTCTTTCTACAAATGGAGATACATTCCTTGGTGGTGAAGATTTTGATCAACGCATCATTAATCATTTAGTTGAAGAATTCAAAAAAGAACAGGGATTTGATCTTACTAAAGATGCGATGGCTTTACAGCGATTAAAAGAAGCAGCAGAAAAAGCTAAGATTGAGTTGTCTTCATCAGAACAGACTGAAGTTAGCTTACCATATATCACTGCAGATGCCTCTGGTCCAAAGCATCTTAATATTAAAATTACTAGAGCAAAGCTAGAGTCTCTTGTTGCTGACTTATTAAAGAGATCAATAGATCCATGTAAAACTGCTCTTAAAGATGCAGGGTTATCAAGTGGCGATGTTGATGAAGTAATTCTGGTTGGTGGACAAACTAGAATGCCTAAAGTACAAAAAATGGTTCAAGACTTTTTTGGTAAAGAGCCTAAGAAGGACCTAAATCCAGATGAGGCGGTTGCTATGGGTGCTGCTATCCAAGCTGGAGTACTAGGTGGTGACGTTAAAGATGTTTTACTGCTTGATGTAACTCCACTCTCTCTTGGTATTGAAACTATGGGGGGAGTATTGACTAAATTAATTGAGAAAAATACAACTATCCCAACTAATCAGTCTCAGGTTTTTTCAACTGCAGCAGATAACCAATCAGCAGTAACAGTTCATGTACTTCAAGGTGAACGTGATGTTGCAAGTGCAAATAAATCACTTGGTCAGTTCAATCTAGAAGGTATTGCTCCTGCACCAAAAGGACAACCTCAGATTGAAGTTACTCTTGATCTCGATTCAGATGGAATTCTAAATGTTTCTGCAAAAGATAAAAACACTGGTAAAGAACAGTCAATCACAATCAAATCTTCAAGTGGTCTTTCAGATGATGAAGTTGATAAAATGATCAAAGATGCTGAAGCGCATGCCGAAGAAGATAAGAAATTTCAAGAGCTTGTAACTTCTCGTAATATGGCTGACTCTCTAGTTCACTCAACAAGACAAACTCTTGAAGAATTAAAAGATGAAGTCTCTGATGATGAAAAATCAGCTATTGAAGCTGCTGTAACTGAACTTGAAGAAAGTATCAAAGGAGATGACAAAGAAGCAATCGATGCTAAAGTCCAAAACCTGAGCGAAAAAGCACAAGTTCTAGCGCAAAAAGCACAAGAAAAGGCAAGTGCTGAAGGCCCACAAGATGATAACGCTCAAGCAAACGATGACGTTGTAGATGCAGACTTCGAAGAAGTTAAAGAAGAAAAAAGTAAGTAACTGTATAAGATGTTATAAAAACCTCCCTTGATTAACTTCATGGGAGGTTTAATAGTATAAGGGATATATGTCACAAAGAGATTACTACGAAGTTTTGGGCGTCGATAAAGGTGCAGATGAAGCCAAAATAAAAAAGGCATACAAGCGCCTTGCTATGAAGTATCACCCTGATAGAAATGGTGATGATAAGGCTGGTGCGGAGAAAAAATTTAAAGAAGTTCGCAAGGCATATGATGTAATTTCTAATCCTCAAAAAAGATCAGCTTACGACCAGTTTGGGCATGCAGGTGTCGAGCAAGGCGCTGGCGGGTTTGGTGGAGGTAATCCTTTTGGAGGAGCAGGCGGTTTTGGAGACATATTTGGAGATATCTTTGGTGGTGGAAATGCCAAACCAGATAATAGAGGTCCCGATCTACGCTATGATTTAGAAATTGACTTAAAGCAGGCAGCCAAGAGTGACACAGTTAAAATTAGAGTTCCAAAAAATGATACCTGTGACACTTGCTCTGGAAGTGGGGCAAAACCAGGAACATCTGTAAAAACTTGCAGTAATTGTCATGGTACTGGTCAAACTACTATGCAGCAAGGCTTCTTTGCCATCCAAAGACCTTGCAACCAGTGTAATGGTTCTGGAGAAAAAATTGAATCTCCATGTGGCACTTGCCGTGGCCAAGGAATTGTAAGAAAACAAAAAACTCTTTCTGTAAAAATCCCCGCTGGGGTTGACACTGGAAATCGAATTCGACTTAGTGGTGAAGGTGAAGCCGGCTTGCGTGGTGGAGCATTTGGCGATCTTTATGTTCAAATTCACATAAAAGATCATCCAATCTTTCAGCGTGAAGGTAATGATTTGTATTGTGAAGTCCCAATTGATTTTGCAACATCTGCCCTTGGTGGTTCAATTGAAGTTCCCACCTTAGATGGAAAACTTAAAATTAGTGTGCCTTCAGGCACTCAAACTTCAAAGCTTTTTAGACTTCGTGGCAAGGGTATGCCTGCTATGAGGCACAGTGGCTCAGGTGATCTTCTATGTCAAGTAAAAGTTGAAACTCCTGTTAATTTAAACTCTAAACAAAAAAAGCTACTAAAAGATTTTTCTAACTCATGTGAAGCTAAACATCACCCAGAGTCAAATTCTTTTTTTGGTAAAATGAAATCTTTCTTTGAATAAATTTGAAACAATTTGACACATAGTAAAAAATACCCTAGTTTAAAATTTGGTTCTTTTTTTACCGATTTAATAATTCTTAAATGACAATTAAACAAATCAAAGCCCGTGAGGTTTTAGATTCTAGAGGCAACCCGACAGTTGAGGCAGATGTCATTCTTAGTAATGGCACCCTTGGAAGATCAATAGTTCCATCTGGAGCATCTACAGGCCAAAGAGAGGCTTTAGAGCTTAGAGATGGTGACAAAAGTCGCTATCTAGGAAAAGGTGTTATTAATGCCGTTAATATTGTTAATAATGAAATTAACGATGCTTTAGTCGGCATGTCAATCTCCAACCAGCAAGCTATTGATCAAAAAATGATTGACTTAGATGGTACTGAAACAAAGTCTAGACTAGGTGCAAACTCTATTCTAGCTGTATCATTAGCATGCGCTCATGCAAATGCAAATAACAACAAACAGTCTCTCTTTCGTTCGTTTGATTTTTCTAAAACCTATCAACTCCCAGTCCCTATGATGAACATTATCAATGGCGGGGAACATGCCAATAATAGCGTTGATATTCAAGAGTTTATGATTATCCCTGCAGGCGCTCCTAGCTTTAAAGAGGCCTTGAGATATGGCACAGAAGTTTTTCATCACTTGAAGGCAGTTCTCAATCTAAGAGGCCTTAATACTGCTGTTGGAGATGAGGGAGGCTTTGCCCCTGATTTAAGCTCAAATGAAGAAGCGTTAAAAGTGATAGTAGAAGCCATTGAAAATGCAGGCTATATTGCCGGAAAAGATATTTTTATTGGGATAGATGCCGCAAGTTCGGAGTTTTATAAAGATGGTACTTACAACTTATCTTCAGAAAACTTAAAGCTTAGTAACGCTGAATTTACTGAATACCTTGCATCATGGGTTGAAAATTATCCGATTATCTCGATTGAAGATGGAATGGATGAAAATGACTGGGAAGGTTGGGAAATGCTTACTAAAAAACTTTCTCATAAAGTGCAATTAGTAGGTGATGATTTATTTGTTACTAACAGCAAAATTTTGAAAAGAGGCATTGAAAATAATATCGCAAATTCTATTCTTATAAAAGTTAACCAAATCGGTACACTAACTGAAACCTTTAGTGCAATGAAAATGGCTCTTGATGCTGGCTATACTTGCGTAATGTCTCATAGGAGTGGTGAAACAGAAGATACCACAATTGCTGACCTTGCAGTTGCAACTAGCTGTGGTCAAATTAAAACTGGCTCCCTTTCTCGCTCTGATAGGCTTGCAAAGTACAACAGGTTACTTCGAATTGAAGAGGAGCTTGGCAATGATGCTAGATATCCAGGTCTAGAACCCTTTCAAAACTTTTCTTAATATTTCAAAATAAGTTCTTCTAAGATTTTTTAACTGCTTTAAGGTTAAAATATGAATTCATTAATTATTATGGGTAACTGATTGGAATCACTGTCCACTTTCTGGCTAAGTGTTTTACTTTTCGTTCTAATTTTAGCTTCAGCTTTTTTTTCTGCATCCGAAACATCGATGATGGCAATTAATCGATATCGCCTTAAATCACTCAGCGCAAAAAATAATCACCAAGCTAAAAGAGTAGAAAAGCTCTTAAAAAATATTGATTACTTGATTGGCGGAATCCTACTAGGTAACAACTTTGTCAACATACTTGCTGCAAGTATCACAACACTTCTTGCAATTAAGCTTTGGGGTGAAGGTTCGGTTATTCTTGCTTCACTGACGTTAACAGTAATCATTTTAATTTTTGCTGAAACAACACCAAAAACTTACGCTGCAAAAAATCCAGAAAAAATAGCTCTACCTGCCTCTTGGTTTATTGATTTATTAATTAAGGTTTTTAGGCCATTAATTTTTTTAATATCATACATTTCTCAATCCATCCTTAAACTATTTGGATTAAAAAATATAAATAATGATATTTTGAATTCAGAAGAGCTGAGAATGGCTGTAGTAGATTCAAAGCCCATGCTGTCTAAAAATTATCGAAAAATGCTTCTTAATATTATTGATCTAGAAAAAGTAAAGGTTGAAGATATTATGATTCCTCACCATGAACTTGTAAGTGCAGATATTAATAATGAAGATGAAATATTTGAGCAACTCAAACGAGTGCAACATACTCGGCTTCTTATATTTAATAGCTCAGAAAACAATATTATTGGAACCATTCATATGAGAGATGTTGTTAACGTCTATGCAAAAGATGAAATGGATATTTCTGCAATCAAAGAGCTTATTCGTGAGCCTTATTTCATTCCAGAGGGTACTCCTTTATCTGAACAACTTGAGCATTTTAAAAGTCAGAAAAGGAGACTTGGTATTGTTGTAGATGAGTATGGTGAAGTACAAGGAATGGTTGTTCTAGATGATATTTTGGAAGAAATTGTTGGTCAATTCACCTCTAACCAAGGCGAAAGTATAAATGAAATAAATCTACAAGATGATGGTAGTTATTTAGTGGATCCTAGAATCAGTATTCGTGAGATAAATGCTGCACTTAAGGTTAAGTTACCGTCTGATAATGCCAAGACACTTAATGGACTAATTCTAGAACACCTTCAAAGTTTTCCTCAACACAATGTATCTCTTAAGATTGAACCATTAATTATTGAAATTGTACAAGTATCAAAACAAGGTATTAGACTTGTTCGAATCAACAAAATATATTAGGTATTTCTTTGTGGTCATCTTAATACTCTAGTAGGAACTGAGTGCTTTTATTAATGGCTGTATATACTCTTCATGTTTTTTCCAGGCTTCAGAACTACCTTGATACATCTTTTGTCTGACCTGTAATGCACTGGCTGTTTTTACAGCACGTTTGCTGGTATGGAAGTTTAAACAGTTTTCATCCCAGTCTAATTCACAATATTGTAATAACTTTCTAGTTTCTTCTTCTTGATTGGTAGTCAAGTCCTCATAACACAAGTCATATATTTTATCGGGAAACGTCTGATGCCAAAAATCCATAATGTTCGAGTAAATACCATAAAATCCAGCTAAATCGTCCAGGTTATAAGCCCATCCATTTCCTGCGCTGCTAAAGTAATGTTTATAAATTGACCAGCAGGTGGCTCTGGCATCTCTTTTCAGATGAACAATCTTTGCTTCAGGAAAGGCCGATAGAATAAATCCAATATACTGACAGTTCAAAGGCATTTTGTCAGTAATCACAACTTCTGGAACATTAAAACGAGACAGTGCTTCTAAATACTGTTGGCGTATAGACAAAAAGGTTTTTTCAGAAAGCTTATATTTATCCTTAGCTAGGTGATCGTTTAAGATAGGCTCAATAAGATCAGCTAAAGTGTTCAATTCGCCTGCACCGTATACCGCATGATGACTGGCAATGATTTGCTCGACTAAACTTGTACCAGAACGAAGCATCCCGACAATAAATACAGGTTGTATAGTTGATGGTTCGTAGGATAGTGATAGAGTTGAGCTAAACATTTTTTTGACAGTGGAACTTAGAATTTGAGAATTATCAAGAGAATAATTTAATTCCTCCTTGCGCAAGCGATTACCCTCGTGTAAGAATTCAAATTGTTCATCTTGTTTTCCTAAATCTTCATTCACTTTAGCCAAAGCAAAGCATAAATGTGTTCGGTCTGATTGACTGAGGTTACTCGTAGAGAGAAGTGATTGCATTTGAGCAATATGTGGATCACTTGCTGTATATTTTTTAAGGACACTTAAATGATGGTGAGCTGAAACGTAATCCGGTTTAAGAGCTATTGCCTTCTCATATTGCTTAACAGCATCATCTACTTGACTTCGTTCTTGGAACGAAACGCCGAGGTTATTTTGTGCCTGTGCAAAATCCGGGTTAATAGCTATCGCTTTCTTTAAACTATTAACTCCAGCATCCATTTGACCAAGGCCCCGGAGAGCATTACCAAGATTATTATACGCGTCAGCATAATCTGGTTTAATCGCTATTGCCTGCTCATAACTCTTAACCGCCGCATCCAGTTGACCGAGTTCTTGGAGTATTGCACCGAGGTTATTATGCGCATTAGGATAAGCATGTTTGATAGCTATCGCTTGTTCATAACTCTTCATCGCAGCTTCTAATTGACCGAGTTGTTGAAGTGTAACACCAAGATTGTAATGCGCCTCAGCATAGTCTGGATTAATAGTTACTGCTTTCTCGAAGCTATCAAGAGACTCATTCAATTGACCAGTTGCTTGATAGAAAGCACCACTTATATTATGGAGTAATGCTTCATTAGGATAGTCTTTTATTAAGGCTTCAACGCCCTCGATTGCCTTCTCTATCTGACCATTAGAGTAAAGCGCAATAACAGAGTTAATTTTAGATTCTAAGGTCATCTTGATTCTATAGCATTGCTAAGATTATATGCGCTTTAGTGAAATCCAATTTAAGTGTAAAGAATACACTATTTAAGTCTTTAAATATAATCACTATAATTCAAATTCTTCATGTTATAAAATAAAGCATCAAACTTGTTAAAATCAACAAAATAAATTAGGTATTATCTTTACCAAATAGTGGATACCTTAAAATTATAAGGAATAAAAATGTTTAAATTTTTTACAGAAAAAAAATGGTTTCTTTGGGCCTATCTTGGTTCAGCCGTAATTCTAACTTCATTATGGGTATCGGTACAAATTGACGTACAAATCAATGAGTGGTTTGGTGGCTTCTACGACATGATTCAAAAAGCTTTAGGGTCTCCAAATGCAATCACTATGGATGAATATACAGACGGTCTATGGAGCTTTGCAAAGCTAGCTGCTATGTGGATAGTTTTAGGTCTTGCAACCTCATTTTTAACCTCACATTTTTTGTTTAGGTGGAGAGCATCAATGGTAGAGTTTTATCACAGTGTTTATGATAAGGCTCGCACCATAGAGGGAGCTTCCCAGCGTGTCCAAGAAGATACTATTAGATTTTCTCGCATCATGGAAGGCCTTGGTACAAGCCTAATTGAGTCTGTTATGGTGTTAATTGAGTATTTCCCATTATTAATGGGATTGTCAGTAGGAATCCCTATTATGTGGTTTGGTGACTGGGAATATGGATTAGTTACTGGCGCCTTTATTTGGGCAGTTGGTGGCACAATATTAATGATAGCGTTAGCATGGGTACTGAGACTAGTCGGTATTGAATATGACCTCCAAAAGAGAGAAGCTGCTTATCGAAAAATACTTGTTATCGCTGAAGATGATGGGAGTATAAGACCAAAAACATTAGAAGAGCTCTTTGAAGGTGTTCGATTAATTCATTACAAAAGTTATTTGTATTATTTATACTTCAATATTGGAAGACTTGCTTACCTCCAAATAAATGTTTTGGTTGGCTATATTGTCTTAGCGCCTGCAATTGTTGCTGGAGTTATGACGCTTGGCGTAATGCAACAAATACTTAGAGCCTTTGGAAGAGTCGAAGGATCTCTTCAATACCTTTTTAAAGCATGGCCAACCATTATTGAATTGGCAAGTGTTTATAAACGTCTAAGAGAGTTTGAAAGTCAAATCGAGTCAATGATTGAGACTGAGTCAGAAGCGTAATTAAATAAGGGCCTGACCCATCTTAAGTTGTTGTCCAGCATGCAGTTTCATTTCAGGAAAGTCTTCTGGTAGGAGCATAATTACTGTCGATCCCATATTAAATCGACCTAACTCATCCCCCTTAGCCAATCTAATCTCTCTACCTTTATAATCATAATTTATTACTTTTTTAGAGTATGGAGGTGTTATTTGGCCTTGCCATTCCGTCTGCATAGAGCCAACAAAGATTGCACCAACAAGTACAAAAGCCATCACCCCAAAATCTGTATCAAATAAACAGATTAAACGCTCATTTCGAGCAAAAATTCTCTTTACTTGGTTAACAGTCTTTTGATTTACTGAGAAAAGATTACCTGGGATATACTTCATTGATATCAATACGCCGTCACATGGCATATGAATACGATGATAGTCTTTAGGTGATAAATATATTGTTGCAAAGCTTCCATTTTCCAATTCTTCTGAAGCTTTATCTGCGAGAAGCTCTGAGGTCGAATATTGACGCCCTTTAGCTTGTAAGATTTGAGAGTCTTGAATCTTGCCTGCTTGAGAAACAACACCATCGACAGGAGAGATAAGCTTAGATTCTGATATTGGCCTTAAATCTGTCTTTAAAGCTCTTGTAAAAAAATCATTGAAGTTAATATAGTCTTCAATATTTTCAAGTTCAGCCTCAGCTAAGTTGACATGGTATTTATTAACAAACCAGCGCGTAAAGGTATTTTTTATCCACAAAGTTTCGATTTTTGCGAAACGAAACATCAGCTTCGACAAAAAGTGCTGAGGCAGTATATATTGAAGAAATATCATTAAGCAAGCTTTTCTAGAATAAAGTTAACAGCTACCTTAAAATCAACTTCAACTTTGTCAGATTCCTTTCTTGATTTATATTCGATTTTCCCATTATCAGCATGAGTATCACTTATAACAAGTCGATGCGGAATTCCGAGTAACTCAGAGTCAGCAAACATTACACCTGCACGTTCTTTACGATCATCTAATAACACCTCAATACCTTGCTCTAAACAGTCATTATAAAGCTCATCTGCCAAAGCCTTAACCCTACTAGATTTATTGTAATTTATTGGAACAATAACTAGGTGAAAAGGAGCTATAGCTTCAGGGAAAATAATTCCCTTATCATCATGATTTTGCTCAATACTTGCAGCTACAATTCTAGTGACTCCAATGCCATAGCAGCCCATATTCATATTAACTGCCCTTCCATCTTCACCAATAACATTAGCATTCATAGAGTCTGAATACTTTGTACCAAGCTGGAAAATATGACCAACCTCAATACCCCTCTTAATTTCAAGCTTTCCTTTACCATCTGGCGAAGGATCTCCAGTAACAACGTTACGCAAATCGCTAGAAGTAACTTTTGAAGTATCGCGGTTCCAGTTAACACCTACAAAGTGCTTATCATTTTCATTAGCGCCACAAACAAAATCTGATAAACATGCTGCTGCATGATCAGCAATAATTGGAATATCAAGATTAACAACACCGATTGACCCAAATGCACAACCTAATTGTTTTTGAACTTTACCCTCTTCTGCCATTTGTAACGGCTGCTTTACCCCTTCTATTTTTGCAGCTTTGACTTCATTAAGTTCGTGATCACCACGCAAAACTAGAGCAACCAGATTATCGTCATCTCCCTCAACAATTAGCGTTTTAATTGAGTTTGTTGGCTTAATTTTTAATAAGTTACAAACGTCATTAATTGTTTTTACACCTGGCGTCTTAACTAGCTCTAATGCTTCCTTAGCAGGTTTAGGCTTTCCTTGAGGAAGAGTTTCTGCACGCTCAATATTTGCGGCATAATCTGATTTATCAGAAAAACAAATCGCATCTTCACCAGAATCAGCCAGTACATGAAATTCATGAGAACTTTCACCTCCAATTGCCCCAGAATCTGCCAAAACAGCTCTATAGTTAAACCCAATTCTATCAAAAATATTGCAATAGGTTTGATGCATTATTTGATAAGTCTCGCCAAGTGATTTTTCATCAATATGAAATGAATACGCATCCTTCATAATAAACTCTCTGGAACGCATTACACCAAATCGAGGTCGAATTTCATCTCTAAATTTAGTTTGAATTTGATAGAAATTTATTGGTAGCTGCTTGTAACTTCTAAGATATTGCTTAGCAATATTGGTAATAACTTCTTCATGTGTAGGACCCAAGCAAAAATCTCTATCATGCCTATCCTTAAAACGAAGCAGCTCTGGGCCATACTCTTCCCATCTTTTTGATTCTTGCCATATTTCTGCAGGCTGTGCAACCGGCATCAATAATTCTAGTGCTTTGGATTTATTCATCTCTTCGCGAATGATTTTCTCAACTTTTTGAACTACTTTTAAGCCCAATGGAAGGTATGAATATATGCCTGAAGCTAATTTTGAAATCAATCCTGCTCTGATCATTAGCTGATGAGAAATAATTTGAGCATCATTAGGAGCTTCTTTAACTGTAGAGATTAATGAATCACTGCTTTTCATATAAAATACAAATTAATATCAATAAATATTATGATTTTACCTAATGCCTGATTTTCAAACTTTATTAATTTATATTATTCCGCTTCTATTCGCGATTACTCTTCATGAGGCAGCTCATGGCTGGGTAGCAAGCAAGTTAGGGGACCATACTGCGAGAATGATGGGGCGAGTT
>ENA-OSJC01002378-OSJC01002378.1-marine-metagenome-genome-assembly--contig:-NODE-2378-length-14283-cov-5.483528_pt1 | contig 14283 bp, 15 predicted proteins | sample MGYA00237885_ERZ534234 | MGnify/ENA primary metagenome ERZ534234 (study PRJEB26413, sample SAMN06343907) | marine metagenome | isolation source: coastal waters | place: Atlantic Ocean: West Antarctic... | reverse complement strand
AAGAAGAAAGGGAAACGCAGATATTCATCGAGACTCCATACAGAAATCAGATATTATTAAATGACTTAATAAGAATACTAGATAAAGACATTAGGCTTTGTTTAGCCATTAATTTAACAAGTAGCAAAGAGAAAATACTTTGTGATTCAATTAAAAATTGGAGTCTTAAGAAGAATATTGATATCGACAAGCAGTTATGTATCTTCCTTATTAATTAATTCTTTAATTGGTTTAAATGAGCGTCGATAGATTTCATTAATACCGTATTGTTTGACTAATTTAATATGCTCTTTTGTTGGGTAGCCTTTATGTTTCTTAAGGTTGTATTGAGGGTACTCTTCATCAAGCTTAATCATATACTTATCACGCTCAACTTTTGCTATAACAGATGCTGCCGAAATAGCCTGAATCAAAGAATCGCCCCTCACTATTGCCCTCATTGGTATTTTTTTAATATCTGGGCAATATATTCCGTCAATATAAATAAAATCAGGTTTAGTCTTAAGAAGGATGAATGCTCTTTTCATAGCTAATAATGATGCCTGTAGAATATTGATTTTATCAATTTCTTCAACCGAGGCTGTTGCATATGAATATTCAATAGATTTTAATTTTATTTCACTGTATAAAATTTTTCTAATTTTTTCAGAAATTTTTTTTGAGTCTGTAAGCTTGTCGATAACAAGATCAGCGTCGAAAGTAACAGCTGAAGCAAAAACCGGTCCACAAAGTGGCCCCCTACCAGCCTCATCTATTCCGCAAATAAGGGTCATTTTAGGTATTTAAGTATTTTCTTGTAAATAAGTTCGGAGCTATTTCTTTTAAGGGCAATATGAAGCTCTTTAAATTTAATATTTAAAGATTTATGAAGTTTTTTATCAGCAAGAATTTCCACTGCTTTATTTGAAATATTCTCAGCAGTTGCATTATCTTGTAAGAATTCAGGAACTATAAATCTATTTAATAAGATATTAGGCAATCCAACAAAAGGGATTAACAACATTTTTTTTAATAAAAGATATGAAAAGAAAGAAGTTTTATAAATAATTATCATAGGTTTTTTATAGAGAGCAGCCTCAAGAGTTGCTGTTCCAGATGAAGCTATAACTAAATTTGATGAACAAATTGCATCATGAGAATGGCCAATAATAATTTTAATATTCTTAATTTTGTTACTATAAAAAATAAGAATATTAGTCATATAGCTATAATTTTCTTTAGAATTAATAGGGATTAAAAATTCTACCCGATTTAATTTTCGCCAAGATAATTCTTTATTAATTAAGATTGCTGTATTTATAACCAAATCTAAATGGTATTTTATCTCACTTGATCTACTCCCAGGCAATAGTGTAATAATTGTCTTACTTTTATCAAGATGTAGTATTTCACGACTCTTTTTTATGCGCGGCTTAAGGGGTATCTTATTTGCTAATGGATGGCCAACAAATGTTATTGGAACCCTGGCTTTCCGAAAAATTTTTGGCTCATGAGGGAATACTGCAAATAAATGATTCACATTTTCTTTGATACTAAATATTCTCCCCTTTCGCCAAGCCCATACTGATGGAGCTACATAGTGAAAAGTAGGAATATTATTAAACTTTAATTTACTCTCCACCCCGAAATTAAAATCTGGGGCATCGATACCAATAAAAATATCAGGTTGTTCTTTTAAGAAATAATCTACCACCTTACTTCTTAAGGATAATAATCTAAAAATTTTTCTTAATGCATCAAAGTATCCGTGAACACTTAATTCCCTATAATCAAAATATGAAATCAAGCCATGCTTGCTCATTTCTGGTCCACCAACACCAATAAATTCTAAATTTTTAATTTTAGTCTTTAAATAAGCCATTAAATGGCTTCCGATTAAATCTCCTGAAGCCTCTCCAGCCAAGATAGCAATCTTTGGCATTTATCTTACAAGGCCTCTGTTTGATTTATCTATAAAATCAACAATAAGATTAACTTCATTAGTTTTTTTAGCAATATTAATAAGCAATTTTTTTGCTGTGTCTATAGTATTACCTTCCCTATAGATTACTTTATAAGCTTTTTTAATATCTGATATAGATTGAGCAGAGAAGCTTCTTCTCTTTAAGCCTTCAATATTTATACCATTTGGTTTTGCATTACTTCCAACAGCTCTTATATATGGAGGTATGTCCTTAAGGATTATGGTTCCAACAGCAGTTATAATGTAAGCCCCAATCTTACAAAATTGATGAACTAAGGTAAAGCCACCAAGTATTGCAAAGTCATCTATTTCAACATGCCCAGCTAAAGAAGTGTTATTGGCTAGAACAATATTACTTCCCAATTTACAATCATGGGCAATATGAACATAGGCCATTACCCAATTATTATTTCCAACTTGGGTTACCCCTCCACCAGTTATTGTACCAACGTTAAAAGTGCAAAACTCACGAATTGTATTGCCATCTCCAATGATTAAGTAGGTTTTTTCATTTTTAAATTTTTTATCTTGAGGAGCTTCTCCAAGAGAGCAGTAATGGTAAATTTTATTGTCTTTACCAATAGTTGTATTTCCAGCTAGTGTAACGAAATTTCCTATTTCGGAACCTTCATCAATTTGCACACTCTCTCCTACAACCGAATAGGCTCCAATCTTTACTGTTGGATGTATTTTAGACTTAGGGTGGATTAACGCTGTTGAATGAATTTTTTGCTCAAATTCCATAAAATTATTTTTTAATTTCTTTTAAGATACACATCATATTGGCTTCTGCAACTATCTCATTATCTACAGTTGCTGTTCCAGAATACTTCCATATACCCTTAAGAACTCTATCTATTTTTACATGTAATACTATTTGATCGCCTGGGTTTACAGGTTTTTTGAAGCGAGCATTATCAATACCAGCAAAATAATAAACTGAATCTTCTGTTGGTTTTGTATCCATTGTTTTAAAAGATAATAATGCTGCTGCTTGTGCCAGTGCTTCAACTATTAAAACTCCAGGCATAACAGGATGATATGAAAAATGGCCTGGGAAATAAGGTTCATTAATAGTTACATTTTTAATGGCTGTTATTTCTTTCCCAAGCTCCATAGAGATGACCCTGTCAACAAGGATAAAGGGGTATCTATGTGGCAAATGGTCTAGTATTTCATGTATATCCATCGATAATTTATTAGCAGCCATCTTATTTTCCTTTTCCCCGAAGTTTTGTTGCTAGCTTAAGCCATTCTTTATGCTCCATGAAAGGCATGATAGCAGTATATTTACTATTAGATTTATTTAAAGATTTTGTAATCATTGTTCCAGGTGAAATTGTTATATTGTCATTAATTTCAAGGTGGCCTAAAATCATTGCTGCCCCACCAATTTTACAATTTTTACCAATTCTAGTACTGCCAGCTATGCCCACACACCCTGCTATTATGGTATTTTCATCAATATAACAATTGTGGCCCACTTGAACTTGATTATCAATTTTAACTCCCGACTTAATAATTGTATTGTCTATAGCTCCCCTGTCAATTGTTGTGTTAGCTCCTATATCAACGTTATCGCTGATAATGACAGAGCCAATTTGGGGTATTTTATTCCATACTCTATTTGAGTCTTGTGCGTACCCAAATCCATCAGTCCCAACAGAAGCGTTTGAAAAAATTTCACAATTTTTCCCGATTACTACATCATTCCCAATTGTTACATTTGGGTGTAACTTTGAACCTTCGCCAATAGTTACATTATTACCAATTGAAGTATTTGAGGAAATAAAAACGTGCTTACTAATGATTGACTTACTTCCAATTGAATTAAATGGTCCAATATAGCAATCCGGTGATATCTCAGAATCTTCTGCTATATTTACATTTGAATTTATGGAGGATTTAAAAACATTCTTTGTGAGAAAAAAATTAGCAACCTTAGAGAAGGCTAAATATGGGTCATCAACTATTATCCAATCGCCCTTCCTTAATGCAATGTCTTCTTCTTTTAGAATGACAATTTTAGCTTGCGTATTTTTTAAATCTTCAAGTAACTTATGATCAGAAAAAAATGTAACCGAAGATTTATTTGATGATTTAAGTGAAGAAAAATTATCAATTATTATATTTTTTTTGGAGCACTTTCCATCAATAATAAGTGACAATTGCTCAGAAGTTATGTCCCCCATTTTAGTGCCTACCTATATACTCAGTTTATTATTTACTTGATTCCACCTAAGGCTTTTATAACGATAGAAGTTATATCAACTTTTTTTCCTGCGTATGCAACGCCCTGATAAAGAACTAAATCATAATTTTGTTCTTTTGCAACTTTTTCAACAGCGATATTGACCTGCTTTTGAACTTTTGCTATTTCTTCTCTTCTTCTCAAATCTATATCTTCTCGAACCTCTCGCTCCGTTCTTTGTGCATCAATTTTTAATCCCTGTATTTCTCTTTGATTTTTTGCTCTTTCGGCCTCAGACATAGTCATGCTATTTTTCTTAAATGCTTTTTCTTTAGCGTTTATTTTTTTTACTGATTTTTTTAACTTAGCAGTTCTTTTTGTAAATTCTTTTTCTAGTTTTTTATTAGCAGCAACAGTTTGTGGAGCGCTTTTTAGTATTTTTTGAATTTCAACAAAACCAATCTTAACTTCTGCCGACGCGATACCTACGTTAAAAATTAAGAATAAAACTAAAACTAGATATTTTTTCATATTCAATCTCCTATCAATAATAAATTAAAAGTTTATTTGCTGCTAGAATGCTCCACCCATACCGAATTGTAACTCAGTTATCTGATCATTTGTACCCTCATTTAATGGTTTTGCATAACTTATTGTTAATGGTCCAAATGGTGAAATCCATAAAGCCGCAACACCTGCAGTAAATCTTGTTTCAGACCCCTTAATATTATTTTTATATGCCCCTCCAGCATCAATAAATGTACTTAATCTAAAGCTTTTAACATTTTTTAAGCCAGGTGGTGGGAAAAAGATTTCTGCTTGTCCAAAGATAGATTTTGTACCACCGGTAGTCTCGTATTTTCCATTAGATGAATTATATACTTTTTCACCAATCGAAGCCTGATCATAGCCCCTAACTGTTTTAGGCCCACCCATGAAAAAGTTTTTAAAGAATGGATATTTTTTATCTCCATAACTATCTGCGTAACCCAACGTTCCTTTAAGCTTAAAAGACATATCATTTGATAAAGGCCAATATTTTTCTCCTTTTGCTGAAAATTTATAATATTGCATATCAAAAACAGGCATGGATAAAGTAAGGCTAGTTCGTATCGACATACCATCAGTTGGTAATATTGCATTATTTCGTGTATCCGTTTGATATGCTGCAGAAACTGAAAGTGAATCACTATTACAACCATTCGTTGACGTATTGCCAGATATATTCCTACAATAATCTATGTATTCTTGAGTAGCGTATGGACCAAGCTCAATATCAGTTAAGTCTAAAACTGAACCAATCGCAATAACATCATATTCAGATATAGGGACCGAAAAATCTAAATTTGTTCCGTATGAAAAGGTGTTGTAGGTTGCTGAAGATAAGTCTGCAGTATTAACATCTCGTTTGTAGGCTCCTAAAGTCCTGGATACTCCATCATCTGTCCAATATGGATCAGTGTAACTTAAGGCATAAGTCTTATTTACTTTACCTGTACTAACGGATGTTGAAACGGTGTTACCTGTACCCAAAAAATTAGATTGGCTAACGGTAAAAGTTCCAACAAGTCCCTCACCAGAACTAACTCCAGCACCAAGCATAAGCTTGCCCGTATTTCTTTCCTTCAAGTAAATATTTACATCAATCTGATCGGTTGCCCCAGGGACATTCGTATTTTCTACTTCAACTTGATCAAAATACTGCGTATTAGTTAGCCGTGCTTTTGACCGATCAACTCTTTTTTTGCTATACCAAGAAGATTCGAATTGCCTTAACTCTCTTCTAATAACGCTATCCTTTGTTTTTTCATTACCAAAAAAATTAACGCGTCTAACATAAATTTTCTTTCCAGGATCAATGAAAAAATTAAAGCTTACAGTTCTCGCCTCTTTATCAACTTCAGGTATAGCATTTGCATTTGAAAAGGCATAGCCATAATTACCCAATACTTGATTGATTCTTTGTGTGGTTGAAGTAACTTCCGACCTGCTAAAAACTTGGCCCTTTTTCGTACCAATTTGGGCCTCTAACTCTTCTTTAGAGACTCTATCCTCATAAACCCCAGAAAGCTTGCTTTCACCAAAAAAGTATTTGTCACCTTCTTTTACCGATATATCAACATAGACATTTTTTTTGTTCTCTGAAATTCTAATTATTGATGCATTAATTTCAAAGTCTAGGTAGCCCCTATTCATATAAAAACTTCTTAATACTTCTAAATCTCCACTTAATACCTGTTTAGAATACCTATCATCCTTGTTATACCAAGATAAAAAGTTTGTTACTTTAAGCTTAAAAAGGTTAGTCAGATCCTCTTTCTCATAAAGCTTATTTCCAACAATATTAATTTCTTTAATCCTAGAAACAGTACCCTCTTCAACATAAATATTAACTTGCATCCTATTTCGCTCTAAAGGAATGGCTTCGGCTTTAACAGAAGCCGTATACTTTCCAAGAGATAAATATTGCCTAGCTATTTCTTGTTCAACTTTCTTAAGATCTGTTTTATCAAAAACTAAGCCTTCTGCAACGTTCATCTGGCTTAAGCCAATTTTTAACTTATCATCTTGAAAAGCTTCCACACCATAGAAATTTAATTCTGAAACGACTGGCTTCTCATTAACAATAATAATAATTTTGCCGCCTTCTTGCTCAAGGGAGATATCTTTAAATTGGCCGGTTTTATAAAGAAGTTTGATAGTCGAACTAACATCGATATTTTCTATTGAGTCATTAACTTCAAAAGGGAGGTTGCTGAAAACTAAACCAGGCTCAACTCTTTGAAGCCCTTCGATTTTAATATCACTTACTAATACTTGTCCTGCTGCATTAACAGAATAGCCCATTAGAATTAGAATTATTGCTAATAAAAGTTTTCTCATCAATTAAACATTAAATTAAAAACGTCATTATATACTGCTAATGTGAATACAAGAAATAAAACAATCACTCCAAGTCTTTGAGAAATAATCATTTTTTTCTTATTAAAAGGCTTTCCTGAAATCCACTCAGCCGCATAAAAAAACAATTGCCCTCCGTCTAATGTAGGAATTGGTAATAAATTAAGGAACCCAACATTTATATTTAAAAATACTAAAAAACTTAAATAAGTGACGAGACCCATTGATATAGTCTCTGATGATAATGAAGCTATTGAAATAGGTCCCGAAAGCAGTCTCCAATCTATATTCCCGGTAATAATATGAAGTAAAGATTTAAAAACCATTTTTATACCACCTATTACATCATAAAATGATTTAGATATAATATTTAAATTACTGATTTTATAATAGTTTATGTAATTTTTTTTATTATCTAAAGCTGGTCTTATCTTAACTCCCATCACCCCTTTATTTCTAATATTTTCCCTACTCAACCTTGGTGTGACAGAGATAGAAAGTAATTCATTGCCCCGGAAAAGTTTAATAGCTATTTCTGTATTTGCATTACTCTTAACCGAGTCTACAAAACCAGGTACATCATAAATTATCTTATTTTCAACACTAATGATGCGGTCATTTTTTTTCATATTGGCTTTTTCTGCCGGAGACCCTGGAAGAACCTCATCTATTAATAAAGAATTTTCTTTAGCAGGAAAAAAAAATATTCCATTGGCATTATTACTCTTAAATGAATCCCTTTTCAAATCTAATCGCTTTGCCTTATTGATGGTAATTAAAAATTTGTCATTATTTCGAAGAACTGTATAGGCTAAATTTTTATTAGCTAGTTCAATAAGCACTTTATTATGATCAGTTACCGATTTAATTCGTTTATCATTAATCGAAATAATTTCGTCATTTACTTGAAAGCCAACTTCTGCAGCTATGCTTTTTGCTTTGATAGCAGTAATTTTAGGAAGCACATTATATTGCTCACCTTGATTTAAGAAGAGTAGTAAAAAGAAAGCAAATATAAAATTGATTAAAGGGCCTGCTAGAACAATGAGTGATTTTTTTAATAAAGAAACATCTTCAAAAAAAATAAGGTTTTTAGTCTTAGACTTTTCATAGAATTTTACAAAACCCCCAAGCGGAATAATTCTTAAGCTAAACTCAGTTAGACCTATTTGTTTTTTATACAAAACCCCTCCAAAGCCGACTGAAAATTTCTCAATACTGACTTTAAATATTTTAGCTACTGAAAAATGTCCAAGCTCATGAACGATAACCACTAGAGAGATGGTAAATATAAAAGATAAAATACTATGCAAATTTTAAACCTTTTAATAACTGCTTAGCCCTAAATCTTGCATGACTATCAATTGCTAATATATCCTCAATACTATCTACATTTGAACTTTTAGTCTCATTAAGGGCGATTTCAATTAATTCAGATATTTGGGTAAATTTTATTTGTTTATTTAAAAAAGCATCTACTGCTATTTCATTAGCTGCGTTAATTTCAATTGGATAACTCCCGCCCTCCTCTAAGCAATCATATGCCAACTTAAGGCATTTAAATTTTTCTAAATTTGGTACCTCAAATTGTAAATCGTTGGCTACTGAAAGATCAATTCCACCAACTCCAGATGTTATTCTTTCTGGAAAACTAAGTGCATAAGCAATTGGCACTTTCATATCAGGAATTCCAAGCTGTGTAAGTGTGCTGCCATCAATAAACTCAACTAGAGAATGAATAATGCTTTGTGGATGTATAAGTACCTCAATTTTTTTGTAATCTATTTTGAATAAAAAAGCAGCTTCAATTACCTCCAACCCTTTATTCATCATTGTTGCAGAATCTATAGTTACCTTCTTTCCCATGTTCCAATTTGGATGATTCAGTGCGTCTTCAACACTTACATCATTTAGCTCGGCTAATGATGAATTTCTAAATGGCCCCCCGGAAGCAGTCAAAATCAGCTTTCTGATTTCATCTTGGTTATTTTGATCATGAATAACTTGAAAAATAGCATTATGTTCACTATCAACTGGAATAATAAGACCATTATTTTGTTCAGATACCTCGGATAAAATTTTACCAGCCATGACCATTGATTCTTTATTAGCTAAAAGAATTTTCTTACCCTTGATAGCAGCTTCCATTGTTGAAATCAAGCCAGCTGCTCCGGTAATCGCAGCAAGCACAATAGATACTTTTTCATGTCCTGCTATAAACTGATACCCCTCGCTTCCAAACAAAACCTCAATACTGAGATTTTGCATTTTCAGTAACTTTAATAGCTTGACTTGAGATTGCTCATCTTTGATAACAATATATGATGGTTTGAATTCAACAGCTTGATTAAATAATAATTCTACATTTTCATAGCCAGACAAAGCAAAAATATTAAATTTATCTGGATGAAGCCTAATAACGTCTAAGGCACTACATCCAATACTGCCAGTTGATCCAAGTATAGAAATTGTTTTCATTTATAGATACTCAAAAGCTATCAACAAAAAATATAGAATTGGAATTGTAGGGAAAAAACTATCCAGCCTGTCTAAGAACCCGCCATGTCCAGGAATTAAATTACTGCTATCTTTGATTTTTGCCATTCTTTTTAAAAATGACTCATAGATGTCACCATACAAACTAAGAGCAGTGACTAAAAAGGCAAGTAAAATACCAGAAAATATATTTAAGAATTCATAAATATGGAGAAATGATATAAAAATTACGTTAGATAAGAATCCCCCAAGAAGGCCCTCAAGAGTTTTACCTGGGCTAATTTTTTTTACTATTTTAATCCTACCAAATCTTTTGCCCGAAAAATATGCACCAATATCAGCAAGCCAAATCATTAAAATAATTATTAGTAATATATTTTTATTTATCACAAAAATAGACATAGTGGAAAGTAGCATTGGTGTAATTAAAAATAAGCCATAAAATACTTTAATTAATGGATTGGAAGATAATTTTTTATATGCGATATCAAAAGGAACGATAAATAACCAAAAAATAAAGCTTAAAGAAGCTAGGAATGGGATTGATAGTGATAAGAAATCTGAAATAAATGGATATAAGGTATTAGTAAAATAAAAATATTCATATAGATTAAAGAAATTACCAAAATTAGACGTAAAAGTTGCTATAAAATATATAAACAATGGAGCTGATGCAAAAAACCAAAAAAAGGCCAAGCTTAAGCTGCGTAATTTTAATATCTTACTTAATTCAAATAATAAAAATCCACCAACAGCTAGAACTAAAAATTCAAAAAAAACATAATCTAAGACAAAGTAAGTGAGGCTGAAAAAGCTCAACATAACTATTGAAGATTGTATTCTCTGTTTAAGCATTATTTATTACCTTTAAGATTACCAAATTTTCTTTCAGTTTTTTGGAAAAAGTATAATGCATTAACAAAATCTTTTTCTGAAAAATCTGGCCATAAAGTGTCAATAAAATATAGCTCAGAATAAGCAACTTGCCAAAGAAGAAAATTACTTAATCTTCTTTGCCCACCTGTTCTAATTAATAAATCAACATCAGGCATTTTTTTTGTGTATAGATTATCATTTAAATCTGCTTCTAGCATAGGTACTTTTCTTAATTTTGAATCTTTGTAGAATTTATTTGCTGCCATCAATATCTCAGAACGAGCACCGTAATTTAATGCAACATTTAGGTTTAATCCTGTATTTTTAGAGGTTTTATTTTCAAGATATTTAATCTTAGCTTGTAATTCTTTAGTAAAAATTTCAGTGTCACCGATAACTCGAACACGGATATTATTTTTTATAAGTTTATTAGTTTGATTTGTAATAGACTCTGAAAATAAATTCATCAAACCTTTAATTTCTTCATCTGGACGATTCCAGTTTTCAGTACTAAAAGCATAAGAAGTAATAGTTGAGATATGATAAGTGACTGCTGATTTAATTATTACCTCTAAGGCCTCCAAGCCTTTTTTATGGCCGGCTATTCTTGGAAGAAGTCTTTTATTTGCCCAGCGTCCATTACCATCCATAATAACCGCTACATGCTTAGGTGCATTTATTGGATTTAAGAATCTTTTTTTGAAAAAATATAACAGATTAAAGCCTCAGGCCTATATAACCAGTAAGTCTTTTTCTTTTGCATCAATTAATCTATCAATTTCTACAATAAACTCATCAGTAATTTTTTGATTCTCTTCTTGCATTCCTCTCTCATCATCTTCACTAATTTCTTTTTCTTTCGATAATTTTTTTAATGTCTCATTAGAATCACGCCTAATATTTCTAATTGAAATTTTTGAATTTTCACCTTCTGATTTCACAACCTTTATCAAATCTTTTCTTCTTTCTTCTGTTAAAGCAGGCATTGGAATGCGAATTAACTCCCCTGAAGTGGCAGGATTCAAACCCATGTCACTTTCTCTAATCACTTTCTCAATAGCTTGAATCATAGTTTTTTCGTATGGCTGGATATTAATAGTTGTTGCATCTGCTACTGTAATATTAGCTAGCTGAGTTAATAGCGTTTGAGCTCCGTAATAGTCAACTGATAAGTGATCTAAGATACCAGCATGAGCTCTACCTGTCCTTATTTTTGATAAATCTAATTTTAGAGAATCGACGCTTTTTTGCATCCTTACTTTTGCATTTTCTATAACCTCGCCCATCTTCTTCAATCCTTATCTGAATTCATAGTAACTAAAGTACCTTCTTCATTCCCAAGAAGAATATTTTTTAGTGCATTTTCTTTAAAAATATTAAAAACTGCGATTGGGAGCTTTTGATCTCTGCATAAAGTAAACGCCGTTGCATCCATTACCTTAAGATTTTTGTTTATCACCTCATCAAACGTTACAGTTTTATACATCTTAGCATCGCTATTTTTTTCAGGGTCATCTGAAAATATACCATCTACTTTTGTCGCTTTTATCATAATGTTAGCATTAATTTCCATCGCTCTTAAAGCAGCAGCTGTATCAGTTGTAAAAAATGGATTTCCAGTTCCAGCAGCAAATATAACAATTTTTTTATCCTCAAGGTATCTTATTGCTTTACCTCTAATATATGGCTCTACAATTTGATCTATATTAATAGCAGATTGAACTCTACTATTCATGCCGGCATGCTTCATAGCATCCTGAAGCGCTAGTGCATTCATTACTGTAGCGAGCATACCCATATAATCTGCTGTTGCCCTATCCATCCCTGCAGCACCGAGTGCAACGCCTCTAAAAATATTTCCTCCACCGATTACAATTGCTACTTCAGTACCTATAGCTACTGCAACCTCTATTTCTTTTACTATTTTATTTATAATCTCTGGGTTTACTCCAAAAGCATCATTTCCCATCAAAGCTTCACCAGATAGCTTAAGAAGAATTCTTTTATATTTAATATCTACCATAATTTAATATTTTAGCTTGTTTTGGGTTAAAAAAAAGGATTGTAACCACAATCCTTTTAATAAAAATTAATTGCCAACCTTAGAACTAACCTTTTGACACTGCTGCAACTTCGGCTGCAAAATCTTCCTCTTTCTTTTTGATGCCATCACCAACAATATAGATATAAAAGGAGTGTATCGTTGCATTATTATTATTTAAAAGTTTTTCAATTGTTACTTTTTCATCTTTTACAAAGGATTGGTTAAGCAATGTAATCTCTTTCAAAAATTTATTAACAGACCCATCCGCTATCTTTGTAAGCATCTCTTCAGGCTTTCCTGCTTCTTTGGCTTTTTCTATTGCAACTCTTCTTTCAGTTTCAATAAGTTCAGGATCAATCCCACTTTTATCTATAGCTTTTGGCTTTGTTGCAGCTATATGCATAGCTATATCTTTACCCAATTCTTCACTTCCAGATTCTAAATCTAAAATTACTCCAAGCTTTGCGCCATGAATATATGAATATAAAGAACCTTTAGCGCTTAGACTGATAAACCTTCTTGGAGTGATATTTTCCCCAATCTTACCTACTAACTGCGTTCTTAGTGCCTCTATAGTAACGCCTTCGATTTCGGCCTTGCCTAAAGCATCTATGTCTTTAAGATTTTGCTCAAGGATGGTTTTCGCTAGCATATTTGAGAAACTAAGAAATTCTTCATTCTTAGCACAAAAATCTGTTTCAGAATTTACTTCTAATAATATACCAGATTTACCATCCTTAGAAATAAAAGTGCTTACTATGCCTTCAGCAGCAACTCTACTTGCTGCCTTACTTGCTTTATTACCAAAACGCACCCTAAGGATTTCTTCAGCCCTTGCCATATCCCCATCTGCTTCAGTTAAAGCCTTCTTACAATCCATCATTGGGGCATCTGTTTGCCCTCTTAATGCCATTACCATGCTTGCTGTTATTTCAGCCATTATCTTTAAACTCCTATCTTCTTAAATTTAACTAGTTTTTACGTCAGCTAATACTGGCGTTTCTTTATCATCGGCTTTTTCTTCTGCAACCATTTTTGCAAGGTCTTCTATCGCTTTATTTTTTCCATCAAGAATAGAGTCAGCCATCCCTCTTGCATACAAACGAATCGCCCTACTTGAATCGTCATTGCCAGGAATAACGTAACTGATATTTTCTATCGAATTGTTTGTATCAACAATTCCAATAATTGGAATACCTAATTTTGTTGCCTCTACAACAGCACCATTTTCATATCCGACATCAATAACAAAAATAGCATCAGGTAATGAGTTCATATTCTTTATGCCACCAATAGATCTTTCTAACTTTATATATTCTCTATTTAAATTAAGAGCTTCTTTTTTGGTTAGCTTTTCGAGGCTTCCATCTTCAAGTATTACCTCTAGCTCGTTCATTCTTTTTATAGATTGTTTTACAGTCTTAAAATTTGTTAGCATTCCACCTAACCACCTATAGTTAACGTAAGCACAATCAGCTCTTATCGCCTCTTCTTTAACTATTTCTCTGGCTTGTCTTTTGGTACCAACAAATAAGATACGACCTTTATTAGCAGCAAGATTTTTTGCATGCTTTAAAGCATCATTAAACATGGGTAACGTTTTCTCAAGATTTACTATGTGAATTTTATTTCTATCCCCAAAAATATATGGTGCCATTTTTGGATTCCAATAACGGGTTTGATGTCCAAAATGAACGCCCGCTTCTAACATTTGTCTCATAGTTATAGACATGTTGTATATCTCCTTGTAAGGGTTAATCACTTCATTAAGTTTAAAATGACTATTATTTTAAAATAGCACCCTCAACTAAA
>ENA-OSJC01002376-OSJC01002376.1-marine-metagenome-genome-assembly--contig:-NODE-2376-length-14291-cov-5.531729_pt1 | contig 14291 bp, 11 predicted proteins | sample MGYA00237885_ERZ534234 | MGnify/ENA primary metagenome ERZ534234 (study PRJEB26413, sample SAMN06343907) | marine metagenome | isolation source: coastal waters | place: Atlantic Ocean: West Antarctic... | reverse complement strand
CATGTTATTCACAGAATGATAACGCATATTGCGTGCCAACAATGGAAATATAACCCTATAAAAATAATATTATTAACTAAATCAATTGTTTATGTAATATATTTAATTCCAAGCACGGTGAACCTTTCCCTCTATGCTTGCCTCCATTTTGACCAAAATTGTAGGTATCGGACAATTTTTGTCGCAAGTAGCACCAACAAGACAAGGGTGCGGCGATCGTTCCGGATGTTGCAAAACACCAAAAAAAGCCAGCGCTATAACACCGCCAGCATATTTGACACGCAGTGAGGCCCAATTCAGTCGCAAAAGGCCGATAGGGCACGCACCTGCTGCGAAGACCGTTTTGTACAATTTAACCCTAAACAGAGGCTGCCGCTGGCATAACAAGCTGGTTATACTCTTCCCTTGAGAAGGACACTGCGTTATGACCAGTTTTGCACCAATCACAGGAACTTTCGCTCAATGAACACTGAAGCACTGGGCCAACTGAGAGGTTTGGCGGGAAGCCTCGTGGCGGAGTCATTAATCACCGCCGAGCAGGCCATCGAGGCGCAAAAACAGGCGCCCATAGAGAACATGCATTTTGTTCAGTATCTGGTCGAAAGAGAGGATATCGACGGACGACGTCTGGCAGAACTGACCTCACACGAATTTGGCTTACCCCTGTTTGATATAGCCGCGCTCAATACCGATTCGATTCCCGTTGGCCTGATTGATGCCGCACTGGTAAAGAAGCACCACGCGTTGCCCCTTTTACACCGTGGCAATCGACTCTTTATTGCGGTATCTGACCCAACCAATTTGGCCGCCCTTGAAGAAATCAAATTTCACACTGGCATCAATACGGATGTCGTGTTGGTGGAAGAAAGCGCTCTCGCTGAAGCACTCGCAAAATGGACCGAGTCACAGGACGTGCTCTTCGATGGATTGGATGACCTGGATGCGTCCTATCTGGACGATATTGATATTGTCAGCGGCGGACAAACGCAGGAAGACGACGATAGCAGTCAGGCGATTGACGAAACACCTATTGTGCGTTTTGTTAACAAAGTCCTGACGGACGCAATTAAACAGGGTGCTTCAGACATCCACTTCGAGCCCTATGAACATTCTTATCGGGTGCGCTTTCGCACCGATGGCATTCTACAAGAAATAGTGAAGCCTCCGAGAAATCTTGCCCCACGGCTGGCGGCGCGCCTGAAGGTCATGTCGCAAATGGATATTTCAGAGCGGAGGCTACCCCAAGACGGACGCATCCAGATGAAACTCTCGCGCAACCGAGCCATCGATTTTCGAGTCAATACACTGCCCACGCTATATGGCGAAAAAATCGTATTGCGTATTCTGGATCCCGGCAGCGCAAAAATGGGCATCGACGCCTTGGGCTACGAGCTCTACCAACAAGACATGTACATGACAGTCCTGAACCAGCCTCAAGGTATGATTCTGGTTACCGGGCCGACAGGCTCGGGCAAAACGGTTTCGCTCTACACAGGCCTCAATATTCTCAATACGCCCGAGCGCAATATTTCAACCGCTGAAGACCCGGTGGAAATCAATCTCGATGGCGTCAATCAGGTTCACGTGAACGCCAAGGTAGGACTCAACTTTGCTGAAGCATTGCGCTCTTTCTTGCGCCAAGATCCCGATGTGATCATGGTAGGCGAGATTCGGGATCTCGAGACCGCCGAAATCGCCATCAAAGCCGCGCAGACAGGCCACCTCGTGCTCTCCACGCTGCACACCAACAGTGCCTCAGAAACCATTACTCGATTGCTCAACATGGGGGTTCCGGCCTTTAACGTCGCGTCTTCCGTCACTCTGATCATAGCGCAGCGATTGGCCCGGCGATTATGCAAGGTCTGCAGTGTGCCAGCGGGTGACATCCCGCACACCACACTCCTCGAAGAGGGCTTTACTGAAGACATGCTAGCCGGAGCGACTCTCATGAGCCCTGTGGGTTGCAAAGACTGTAATGCCGGCTACAAGGGCCGAGTGGGAATATACGAGGTGGTTAAAATAACGCCCTCCATTGCCAAGCTCATTATGGAAGAGGGCAACTCATTGCAAATCAGTGCTCAAGCCAGAGCAGAAGGCTTTCATGATTTACGCATCGCAGCACTGAAAAAAGTCGCTCAGGGAATGACCAGCTTAGAAGAAGCTAATCGGATTACCGTCGACTAGACAGTAACGGCATAACAAGGACAGGAGCACGACCACCAACATGGCAGCAAACGCAATCAGAACTGACATTTTTACCTGGAACGGGACAGACAAAAGTGGCCGCCCCGGCACGGGAGAAATCATGGCTGTCAGCCAGGCCATGGCCAGAGCACAATTACGACAGCAGGGCATCAAGCCCAATAAAGTACGGAAAAAATCGAAGCCCTTATTCGGCAGCAAAGGCAAAGCCATCAAGCCCGCTGATATTGCCATTTTCACGCGGCAGCTGGCAACGATGCTCAAGGCTGGCGTGCCACTGGTGCAAAGTTTTGACATCGTCGAAGACGGTTTAGAAAACCCTCAAATGAAGGCGTTAACCGTCAGCATCAAAAATGATGTGGCCTCGGGCAGCGGACTTGCACCTTCTCTGGCGAAACACCCGCGTTACTTTGATGAACTGTTCTGCAGCCTCGTTGGATCCGGTGAAGACTCCGGTACTCTGGAGGTCATGCTGGATCGCGTGGCCACGTATAAGGAAAAAAGTGAACAGCTAAAAGCCAAAATCAAAAAAGCCATGACTTATCCCGCTGCAGTAGTCTGTATCGCGCTAATCGTCTGCGGGATCTTATTGATTAAAGTGGTCCCCGTTTTTGCCAATACCTTCGCAAACTTTGGCTCTGAACTGCCTGCGTTCACCCAGTTTGTCATGAATTTGTCAGACTTTTTTATCGCCTGGTGGTTTGTCATGGTCGGATGCATTGCCGGGACACTATTTGCCTTTAAAGAGATGAAGCAGCGTTCTGTCGGTTTTTCCGAGCTCTTGGATCGAGTCGCCCTAAAGACACCGGTTGTTGGCGGCATCATTCATGATGCCGTGATCGCGCGTTTCTCGCGCACGTTGGCCACCACATTCGCCGCTGGCGTGCCACTGGTGGAGGCCTTGAACTCTACCGCCGGCGCAGCAGGAAACTCAGTCTATGCGAAGGCTATTCGGCGCATCCGCGACGATGTCACCACGGGAAACACACTGTATAGCTCCATCAAATCTACTGGGCTATTTCCCAACATGCTGCTGCAAATGGTGTCTATTGGCGAAGAATCTGGAGCACTCGATGATATGCTGGACAAGGTTGCTACCCACTATGAAGAGGCTGTCGATAATGCGGTCGACAGCCTCAGCTCCTTGCTGGAGCCACTGATAATGTCCGTGCTGGGGGTACTTATAGGCGGTCTGATGATTGCCATGTATCTGCCTATCTTCATGTTGGGATCGGTCATCTAGGCCACCACCGCAAGGACACATACTTTATGCCAGAAACCGTCGTCCCAATCGGCCTGTTAAGTGTGGGCTTGCTGTGTCTTGGCCTGCTTGTCGGGAGCTTTCTCAATGTCGTCATTTATCGCCTGCCACTGATGATGGAGTCCCGGTGGCGGCGCGATTGCTGCGAGTTGTTGGAGGTCGAGCAAGAGAGCGCAGAGACGCCGTTCAACCTGGCTATTCCGAATTCCCACTGCCCTCACTGTAAGGCGGCTATCAAACCCTGGCACAATATTCCCGTGCTCAGCTACATTGCCCTGCGCGGTAAGTGCAGCAATTGTGCTGCGCGAATTTCGCCACGTTACCCACTGCTGGAATTAGTAACTGGCCTGATGACATTAGCACTGGCATGGCATTTCGACGTGTCTCTGGCCTTGCTCGGTGCCCTCCTGTTTACGTGGTCATTGATCGCACTGACCATGATCGACATGGACCACCAGTTGCTACCCGACGACATCACGCTGCCGCTGCTGTGGCTAGGTTTATTGTTCAACCTCAATGCAACGTACGTCAGCCTGCCGGACGCTGTGATCGGGGCCATCATGGGCTACCTTTCGCTGTGGAGTATTTATTGGGTATTCAAGTTGATCACCGGTAAAGAGGGCATGGGTTACGGCGATTTCAAATTGCTCGCCGCATTGGGTGCTTGGATGGGCTGGCAAGCGCTTCCCATAATTATTTTACTGTCCTCTGTGGTCGGAGTGGTCTGCGGTATCGCGCTGATGATCATAAAACGCCGAGGCAAAGATATCCCCATTCCTTTCGGGCCTTATCTGGCCATGGCGGGTTGGATCGCATTGCTGTGGGGCGACACCCTTATGTCTCGCTATTCAAACGCATTGGGGAGCGGCTGATATGATGCTAGTCATAGGCGTCACCGGCGGCATTGGCAGCGGCAAGAGCGCCGTCACCCGCTGCTTTGAGCAGCGTGGGATTACCGTAGTTGATGCAGACGTAGTCTCAAGAGTGGTCGTGGAGCCAGGCAGGCCAGCATTGACCGCCATCGCGCAGCACTTTGGTGCTGACATCATCCAGACAGATGGCACACTAGACAGGGCCGCTTTGCGCGTCCACGTTTTCGCCGACGAGACAGAGCGGCTCTGGCTGGAGCGCCTCACACACCCTCTCATTGGACAGGAAATACTCGATCAAATCAGCGCCTCGCGCAGCCCCTACACAATACTCAGTTCACCGCTACTGCTCGATACCACCCAAAAGGCACTGGTCGATTGTGTGGTGGTGGTAGACGTACCCGAACAACTGCAGCTGCAGCGCACGGTGCAGCGGGACAACAATGATGAGGCGCAGGTCAAACGCATCATGGCCGCACAAATGGCGCGGAAAGACAGGCTGGCACTCGCTGATATTGTGATTGAAAACACCGGCTCTCTGGAACTGCTCGACAGTAAAGTAGAGGCGCTACACAAAGCCTTTTTACTGCGCGCTGACGCTGCGCTCTAATTCACACATGTCAGACGGCGAAAAGTTTTCCAAGCGCCGTCACAATGGCTAAATTAGCGGTGGGAAAAGCGTATTGCGTTAATGCCTGTGGCGTCACCCAAGCCATCGGCTGGTTCTCCAAAGAGCGTGCTTCACCGCTGTAATCCCACACCATGTGCACGTCAAGCAGCACCTGCTTATCACCATAATCGTGATGAATCTCTAACAGTGCGCTGGTGCGGCCAATAGAAATACCCAACTCTTCCTGCAATTCTCTCGTTAAAGCCGCAACGAGCGATTCGCCCACTTCGACCTTTCCTCCGGGGAACTCCCACAGCCCGCCCTGATGAGCGCCCTGTGAGCGTCGGGTGATCAGTACATTATGGGCACTATCGACAATGACCCCCACTGCCACGTGAACGACGGACATTCAGGAGCGGTATTCGGCGTTAATGCGCACATAGTCATAGGAGAAGTCAGTCGTCCACACGGTGGCCCTAGCGGCGCCCCTTTCAAGTTCAACGCGGATAACAATATTCTCTGGAGCCATGGCAGCGACGCCCTGCTCTTCTGTGTAACTGGCAGCACGACAACCACCCTCGGCAATCAACACGTCATTGAGATACAGTCTAACGTTTTCGACGTCTAGCTTGGGGATGTCAGCCCGACCTATGGCCATGAGCAGACGACCCCAATTGGGATCACTGGCAAACAGTGCCGTTTTCACCAACGGCGAATGGGCGATGGTAAACGCAACCTCCAGACACTCTGCTTCACTGCGACCGCCGTTGATCTGAACCGTCACAAATTTGCTCGCGCCCTCCCCATCCCGCACAATGCTGTGGGAGAGACTGATGCACACCTCTTCCACGGCATCATGCAGTGCACGGTACAGGTCACAATGATCGTCATTGACCTGTGCATTGCCGGCTTTCCCTGTCGCCAGCAACAAACAGGCATCATTGGTAGAGGTGTCACCGTCTACGGTGATGCGGTTAAATGAACGCTCTGTCACCTGCGCTAGGAGTGCCTGCAACAGAGTTTGCTCAACCGCCATATCGGTAGCGACGAAGGCAAGCATAGTGGCCATATTCGGTCGTATCATGCCGGAACCTTTTGCAATTCCAGTCACCACGTAGTCTTGGCTGTCACAACGGAACCGCACCGACTGCGCCTTGGGGCGGGTATCTGTCGTGAGTATTCCCTCAGCTGCAGCGGCCCAGCCGTCAGCAGACAGTGCAGTAAATACGGCAGGCACGCCCTGTGTCAGGCGCTCCAACGGCAGCGGCTCACCGATAACACCGGTAGAGAAAGGCAGTACACAGGACGCGTCAACTCCCGCCGCCGAGGCCACCGTCAGCACACTGGTGCGCGCGGCCTCGATACCGGCACGTCCGGTTCCCGCGTTGGCATTGCCCGTGTTGATCAACAAATAGCGCGGCTGGTGGGCACAACTCTGTAGATTTTCTCGCGCGACCGTAACCGGTGCGGCGCAAAATGCGTTGCGGGTAAACACTGCAGCGCATTGCGTATTGTCCGCCAGCTCGATCAGCACTAGATCTTTGCGATCCGGTATTTTTATTCCAGCACAGGCAGTGCCTAGACGAACACCCGGCACACTGTGCAATGGTCCATGGCTGTCATCCCCGACTGCCATCTCAATTACACACTACGCTCATCGGCAAACCGCATAGGATCACAGCTTGCCGTGGCACTGTTTAAACTTCTTACCACTACCACAATGGCAGGGCTCATTGCGCCCGACCTTGGGCTGCTCTCGCACATACGTCTGCGGTGTCGCCGGCTCAGCTGACTCAGCATCACCCCCTTCCAACGCCGGCGCTTGCGCGTGCTGAAAGGCAAGCTTCTCCCCCGCAGCGGCTTGTCGACGCTTCTCCTCGATCGCCTCAGCTTCGTCTTGGCGCTGTATTTGCACATGACTGAGAAACTTCACCACTTCATATTTAAGATTGACTAATAACTGCTGGAACAACTCGAAAGACTCTCGCTTGTATTCCTGTTTAGGGTTCTTCTGGGCATAGGCCCGCAAATGAATACCCTGACGCAAATGATCCATGGTGGACAGATGTTCTTTCCACAACGTGTCAAGCACCTGCAACATAATCTGCTTTTCGATTCTGCGCATATCCGGACCCACATCGTCACCCTTGGCGTCATAAGCGGACTGTACGGCGTCGAAAATTTTCTCGCGCAACACCTCTTCGTGAATGGTGTCATCTTCATCCAACCACTGCTGCAGCGGCAACGAGACAGAGAACTCAGACTCCAGCTGTTTTTCGAGGCCCGGAACATCCCACTGCTCCTCCACACTCATCGGAGGAATGTAGCTCTCCACAGCATCAGCCACCACGTCGAGACGAATAGCGGTAATCGTCTCGGAGATATCCGCTTCGGTCAGCAAGTCATCACGCTGTTGGTAGATTATCTGACGCTGATCGTTAGACACGTCATCGTATTCCAACAGCTGTTTACGGATATCAAAGTTGCGGCCTTCTACCTTGCGCTGCGCCTTTTCAATAGCGTTGCTGACCATTTGATGCTCTATCGCTTCGCCCTTCTCCATCCCCAGTTTTTGCATAAACCCCTTCACGCGCTCAGAGGCAAAGATTCGCATCAAGCTATCTTCCATAGAAAGATAAAAACGTGACACGCCCGGGTCTCCCTGACGCCCCGCACGACCGCGCAACTGGTTATCAATGCGACGTGATTCATGCCGCTCAGTGCCGAGAATATGTAATCCGCCTGACGCCAACACCTGATCATGTCGCTTCTGCCAGGCTTCGCGCACGGGCTTATCGTCAGTCGTCCCCAGCGCGTTAAGTTCTGCCTCCAGATTTCCGCCCAACACGATATCCGTGCCGCGGCCTGCCATATTAGTGGCAATCGTCACGACGCCAGGCCGGCCAGCCTGGGCAATAATTTCAGCCTCCTGCTCGTGGTACTTGGCATTAAGCACCTTGTGATCGATCTTCGCCTTGCGGAAGCGCTCGGACATGGCTTCGGATGTTTCAACCGAAGCGGTACCCACTAAGACAGGCGCGCCCTTGCCCATACACGCCTTGACGTCAGCCACAATCGCGTCGAACTTCTCCTCGGTGCTAAGGTAGATCAAATCATTAAGGTCGTCTCGCTGCTGTTCGACATTGGTGGGAATAACCAGTACTTCAAGGCCATAGATCTGACGAAATTCAAACGCTTCAGTATCAGCGGTGCCTGTCATGCCGGCCAGCTTGTCATACATGCGAAAGTAGTTCTGAAAGGTTGTAGACGCTAGCGTCTGACTTTCGCTTTGTATGGAGACTCCCTCTTTTGCTTCGATAGCCTGATGCAGACCCTCTGACAAGCGCCTTCCTGCCATCGTGCGACCGGTGTGCTCATCAATCAGCACCACCTGCCCGTCCTGTAAAATATACTCCACGTCGCGGTGATACAATACGTGCGCGCGCATGCCGGAATACACGTGGTGCAACAAATTGAGGTTGGTAGCGCCGTAGAGATTCTCGCCTTCCTCTAGTAAACCTCCACTGATCATCGACTCCTCAATAAACTCGTGTCCGGATTCGGTCAACTCCACCTGACGCTGCTTTTCGTCGACAGTGTAATGTCCAGGCTCCTCCTCGGTATCCAGTCTCAAAGACGGAATCATGCTATTAATACGCCGATAGAGTTCAGAGCTGTCATCCGACGCTCCAGAAATAATCAACGGCGTCCGCGCCTCGTCAATGAGGATGGAGTCCACCTCATCGACAATGGCAAAACTTAGACCCCGTTGCATGCGCTCTTCCAGAGCGAAGGCCATATTGTCGCGCAAATAATCAAAACCAAACTCGTTATTGGTGCCATAGACGATGTCGGCGCTATAGGCTGCAATTTTTTCCGGCGTTGCCAGACCAGACCTAATGACCCCGAATGACACACCCAGAAAGTTATACAGCGGCCCCATCCAATGCGCATCACGATTGGCTAGGTAATCATTCACCGTAATCAGATGCACGCTGTTGCCCGTGAGTGCATTTAGATAGGCGGGCAGTGTCGCCACCAGCGTTTTTCCTTCCCCTGTGCGCATTTCGGCGATCTTGCCCTCGTGCAGAGCCATACCACCGATGAGCTGCATATCGAAATGGCGCAGGCCGAGTGCCCTGTCTCCCGCTTCACGCACTACTGCAAAGACCTCAGGAAGAATACCGTCTAGAGTCTCTCCACCGGCTAGGCGCTGTTTGAACTCAGGCGTTTTAGCCGCCAACTGCTCATCGTCGAGCGCTTTCATGTCATCCGCAAAGGCATTGATTTTTTTGACAATCTTGCCCATGCGCTTTAGCTCACGGCTATTACGCGTGCCGAAAAAATTTTTCAGAGTTTGGCTTATCATTACATTTCATCGCATGTTGTCTAAAGTGGACCGAACTAGAATGGCTCGGCGCGAGCGAGTAGCGAAAACAGAACGGGATCAGGGTTGCGTGCGCGCCACGTAACTTGAGGGGTCAACTGCGCGTCCATTTTTATACACTTCAAAATGCACATGGGGACCGGTGACACGGCCGCTGGAGCCCATGAGCGCGATGGTCTCTCCCTTGCGCACAAGGTCGCCGGAGACGACCAGGTTTTCTTTATTGTGCGCATAACGTGTGATGAGGCCATCACCATGAGAAATCTCTACAACATTTCCGTAACCTGAATTCTTACCCGTCCAGCTCACTACACCGGAAGCCACGGCCACAACCTCAGAGCCGGTCTTTCCGGCAAAGTCGAGACCGGTATGCATTGAACGTTTTCCCGTAATGGGGTCTGAACGCCACCCATAGCGGGAAGACATATAGCCCTTTTTTACCGGCTTACCTGATAGTGATGCCTGCTCTTGCAGCTTGCGATTGCTCAGCAGTGATTCCAACATGTCCAACTGCTGTTCGCGGTCTCCAATGTGCGCCGCAAATCGAGCCAACTCACGGTCAAGATCAGTAATAGAAGCATCGGCATTAAACTCACCCACCATGGGTCCGCCAAGCGCAGGTGGCTCGCTAAAGTCGAATTCTCCCTCCTGCAGGTCTGCAATCGCAGTGAGGCGCTGTCCCAGCGCGTCCAGCCGAGTCATTCTAGCCTCTAACTCGGCAAGATTGCCTGTCATGGCGCGCAGCTGTGGCTCGGAGAGCCCGCCTAGCGCGCCAGACTGCTGCGCTTCATCTCGCAATGTATCGGGCGCTTCTTCACTCAGGGGCGCCCCACTTTGCTGCCCCACAAGGTACCCAGAGGCCGCAAGGCCCAACGGCAGACCGAGACAACAAAGTGATAATAGTGCCCGCGACCAGCGGTTCAACTGTATAGAGCGCGAGCCCTTATGCTTTGAACTAATCAGAATTATTTTCATGTATTGGTTAACAGGCGCATAGACTATTAAATATACGACAAATTATGCCATAAACGATGTAAAAACGCCAAGTCAACGGTGTTCTTTGAGGGTCTGCAAGCAACACCGGGACTCGAAAAAAACGCTATTCCAGTCTCGAGATTCAGATCAATCCTGAAACCGATACGCTGTTACCGGCTGACTCGGGGTTGAGGATCAGCTCGGTAACAACTTTGGCAATGAACCGCTAGTCAGCCTGGCGGCGCAAAAACGCAGGAATGTCAAAATAGTCCTCGCTGGCACCTTCTGCTGCTGCTGCAACCTGCCCACCAGTAGACTTGCGGGAACTGCGCATGCTGGGGGGGCGGTCAAACTCCTTATAATCAGGCTCTGCTTCTGGATCAGCAACAACGGGCCTGGAGTTGCCTTCTACAACCTGCAGAGGCACTCGCGCAGCTGCGCCACCAAGACCCGTAGCGACGACAGTGACCTTGATTTCTTCCTTCATAGTCGGATCGATCACCGTGCCGACCACCACCGTCGCTTCTTCAGAGGCAAACTCTTCAATGGTCTCACCCACTTCAGAGAACTCACCCAGCGACAGATCAAAGCCGGCAGTAATATTGACCAGAATACCGCGGGCTCCCGCGAGGTTGATGTCGTCCAACAGCGGGCTACTGATCGCTTTTTCTGCTGCCATGCGCGCACGGTTTTCACCGTTAGCATACCCTGTACCCATCATCGCCATACCCATTTCTGACATGACCGTTCGAACATCAGCGAAATCTACGTTAATCATGCCGGGGCGAATAATCAGGTCAGCGATCCCCTGAACAGCGCCCAACAACACATCATTTGCTTCGCGAAATGCATCCAACAGACTGGTGTTTTTCCCCAGCACTTCCAGTAATTTCTCGTTGGGAATAGTGATCAAGGAATCCACATGCTGCTCCAGCTCAGCCAATCCCTCCAGCGCGATATTCAAGCGCTTTTTGCCTTCGAAAACGAAGGGCCGAGTCACTACTGCAACGGTCAATATGCCCAACTCCCTCGCCACTTCAGCCACCACCGGTGCTCCACCGGTACCCGTGCCGCCACCCATGCCGGCTGTTATAAACACCATGTCGGCGCCGCGCAGTGCATCCGCAATACGCTCGCGATCCTCCATTGCAGCCGCGCGACCAATCTCCGGATTCGCGCCGGCTCCCAGCCCCTTGGTGATGTCTCCACCCAGTTGCAGCGCCGTCTTGGCGACAATATCCGACAGTGCCTGCGCATCGGTATTCGCACAGATGAAATCTACCCCCTCAACATTATTTTCGATCATGTGTTTGACCGCATTGCCGCCGCCGCCGCCTACCCCTATCACTTTAATCACTGCGTTTGATGGAATACTATCGATTAGTTCAAACATGGTCTTACTCCCCTTTTTTTAATTTGTCACGCTCGCGCGTCACGCTCTACATTCACACTACAACTACTGCTAAAACACCTTTAAAAATTGCTTTGCAGCCAGGCCTTGACCCGACTCCAGAAACCCTCGTTCGCACCGCTAGACTTAGCAGATGACGCCTTTCCGCCATCATTGCGATGCACCATTCCGTACTGTAATAATCCAACGCTGGTCGCGTAGATCGGATTGCGCACAATATCGTTTAAGCCGCGAACCGTTTGCGGATACCCAACCCGCACAGGCATATGAAAAATTTCTTCCGCAAGCTCCACCACGCCTTCCATTTTGGACGTTCCACCGGTCAGAACGACACCCGCAGGGACCATGTCTTCGTATCCGCTGCGTCTCAACTCCGCCTGTACCAGAGTGAACAACTCGTCATAGCGTGGCTCCACTACTTCGGCCAGCGACTGTCGAGACAAGTCTCTGGGCGGGCGATCGCCAACACTGGGCACTTTGATCGTTTCATCTGGACCTGCCAGCTGCGTTAGTGCACAGGCGTATTTAATCTTGATTTCTTCTGCATGCTGAGTGGGCGTGCGCAGGGCCATAGCAATGTCATTGGTCACCTGATCCCCGGCGATAGGTATAACCCCGGTATGGCGAATAGAGCCTTCAGTAAAAATTGCGATGTCGGTGGTGCCGCCGCCGATGTCAACCATGCAGACGCCCAACTCCCGCTCGTCATCGGTGAGAACGGAATAACTGGATGCGAGCTGCTCAAGAATAATTTCTTCAACCTCTAGGCCACAGCGGCGAATACATTTTTCAATATTCTGTGCTGCGTTTACTGCGCAAGTGACAAGATGAACCTTCGCTTCAAGGCGAACGCCAGACATGCCGAGCGGCTCCTTGATACCCTCCTGATCATCAATGACATACTCCTGGGGAAGGATGTGCAGGATTTTTTGATCGGCGGGAATCGCAACCGCCTGTGCAGCGTCGATGACGCGCTCCAGATCTGCGCGGTAGACTTCTTTATCCTTGATGGCGACGATGCCGTGCGAGTTAAGGCTTCGAATATGGCTGCCAGCGATACCCACGTAGACCGAGTGTATCTGGCAGCCTGCCATTAACTCTGCCTCTTCGGCCGCGCGCTGTATGGATTGCACAGTCGATTCAATATTGACCACAACTCCCTTCTTCATACCTTTAGACGGACTGGAGCCAATACCGACGATTTCAATTTCACCCTCCAGACTAATCTCTCCGACTATCGCCACCACCTTCGATGTGCCGATATCGAGACCGACTATTAGCTTTTTATCTTGCACGCTGCCCATATCAGTGCCTCCCCTTTCTGTCACGACGCATTGTCATAATTCCGCTATCTGAGACGATTCACTAAAAGTGACCGCGATGCCGTTCTTGTAACGTAAATCGACCTTTTCAACCTCTGTTCGCCGCGCAAGTAATTCACTGCGATACACCTGCTCGAAACGGTGCATACGGCCTAAGAAATCTTCAGCACCGAGAGTCAACTGCATACCTCCCGTCATAACCGCAGCCATTTGCCCGCGTTCATCCACAAGAAGCTGATCGACATGGAGATCCAGAGGCCTTAGAAATTCGACCAGCCGCTGGTACTTTGCCATCAGCGACTGAGCTGAGCCCTTGGGACCCTTCAATAGCGGCAAAGAATTCCAGTCACCCCGTTTATCCGTGCGAAAAACGTCACCTTCGTGATTAAGAAAGCCGTCTTGGCCCCAGCGCGCGATGGGCAGCTCTTCCAGAATGTGGATCTCTAGCGCTGCGGGCCATCTGCGCCGCACGGTAGCCTCGTAGACCCAAGGCAAGCTCTCCAGTTGACGCTGTATCTGCTGTAGGTCAGCTTTAAGAAAGCCGCCGGCAAGACTGAGCTGCACGATATCCTGCACCACCTGCGCCTGCGTATGCTCCAACTCTCCGGTGACACTAATACGTTGCACTGGCAGGCTCTGTATCATCAAAAAGCCCTTGGTCGCTGCCGTCATCACTATCGCTATAGCGAGCACAATCAGCAGGCGGTTAAGCCAGAAAAATGAACGGCCCGAACGTTCTTCGACGGCACGCGTATTACGCGTCGCGCCGGAAGCAGGCCTGCGCTTCGTGCGGGGTAGCCTGCGCGCTCGCGCTTCACCAGACAGGCCCGTTTTCTTCTGCGAATCTGTCTCAGACTTGTTCATTTTTGAGACCATACTACTGGACCTCCACAAGACTTAATTCCGCAATGCGCTGCACCAGACCTGCGATATCTAAGCCAGCCGCAGCCGCAGACATTGGCACTAGACTATGAGACGTCATACCCGGCACCGTATTGACTTCCAATACAAAGAAGCGACCTGAGGCATCGCGCATTAAATCGACACGGCCCCAAACGGAACAACCCAATGAGTGAAAAGCACGCAGCGACAAAGCTGCAATGTCCGCCTCTTCACGAGCATCAAGACCACTGGGGCACTGATACAGGGTTTCGTTAGAAAGATACTTGGCCTCGTAATCGTAAAATTCATTTGCGGTCTCAAGCCGTATCGATGGCAAGACGCTGTCACCTAATATCGCTACGGTGTACTCCG
>ENA-OSJC01002375-OSJC01002375.1-marine-metagenome-genome-assembly--contig:-NODE-2375-length-14300-cov-4.299796_pt1 | contig 14300 bp, 10 predicted proteins | sample MGYA00237885_ERZ534234 | MGnify/ENA primary metagenome ERZ534234 (study PRJEB26413, sample SAMN06343907) | marine metagenome | isolation source: coastal waters | place: Atlantic Ocean: West Antarctic... | reverse complement strand
ATGCTAAAAATGCAGGAGCAGAGAAACAAGTAGAAGTGGAACGTCAAAGACTTGTTGATGCTAAAAATGCAGGAGCAGAGAAACAAGTAGAAGTGGAACGTCAAAGACTTGTTGATGCTAAAAATGCAGGAGCAGAGAAACAAGTAGAAGTGGAACGTCAAAGACTTGCTGATGAATTAAAGCAAAAAAAATCTCTTCTACAGACATACTTATTAAAAATGAATCAGATTAAAATTACTTTTGAGAAAAAAATTCCTCCTAGAGTTAGAAGTTTAGAGTTAAGAGAAATATCAGATATAGAAAAATTTCTAAATATGATTTCTCAGATTGAAATTAGAATAAAAGATTCTTATTCTTTAATTGAACAGGCGAATAATCTTCAGATAATTGAGTTAAATAATCTAATGAATATCAATAAAAATTTGTTATTAGCAAGATCTGATAAATTATTAAATGATGAAATAGAATGGCAATCGCAACCAAAGATTGTTAAAATTCTAGATCTTGCAAGTGCACGTGTTTTAGAATTTAGAACTGCCTTCTATGTACAAGAAGCGGCTACAGGCTCAATGGTGGATGAATCTGTGATTTTTGTTGGATTTAATGATATATTGAGTTACTTACCAAGAGCAGTACAGGTAGGTTTTTTAGCGCCTTTTCCTAACCAATGGGGTGATACAGGTGAAATGACTGGAAGAATTGGTAGAATTATTGCTGCTATTGAAATGACAATCTTATACATAGTTCTCATTGGATTTTTATACATAGTTTTTACTAATTTTTCATTACTAATACCTTTAATACCGTCTGTCATTTTGTCCTCATTCATAATTGTTTTAGTAGCGTACGCAGTACCTAATATTGGTGCTTTATATAGATTCAGGATGGACCAAATATTACCATTCTATATTATTGGTATAATTGGAGTCGAGTTATTAATTAACAAGATTAGACAGAATAGTATTATAAAATGATATTTATAATTCGAACTTTTTAGTAAATTATAAACCTATGTTTAAAGTGACAATTCATGAAATAAATGATAACCCTGTATTAGTTTTCATAGTTTTACTTGTATTCCACTTATTTATAGCTACTTCCTTATTCCTAATTTCTAATAGTGAGTTTTTATCGAGTCAGCATTATGGTAATGGATTCTGGAGGTTTGCTTCTGATTCTATCATTTATCATAATGAAGCAATAGATTCATTAGCCTTTTTAGAGAAATCGCAATGGGGTTTATGGTGGAATGCTTATTCTAGCCACGCTCAAGTTAAATATATTTCCTTAATTTACTGGTTAATAGGCCACGAAAATCTATTAATTATTGAGCTAATTAATGGCCCAGTATGGGTTATCTCAATAATTGTGGTCTTTAGATCTGCTCAAATTATGTTTAATAATAATCCTTTAATTCCTTTTATTACAACAATATTTTTTCTCCAGCCGTCAGTATTAATTCATTCTACGCAGCTCCTTAGAGATCCTTTTGTTCTTTTAGGAGTATGTTTTATGTGTTATGGTTGGATTTTATTAAATAAAACTAACTTTCATCTAAAGGCAGTTTTATATATTGTTATTGGTTCTTTGTTTTTTGTTTCAATGAAGCCTTACTTGTCTCAGTTATTGTTGATTTGTTTTGGTAGCTATTTATTTTATGCATTATTTTCAAAAGATATTTCAATTAAAAATGTTTTAATATTAATTGTGACTATTTTAGTTATTACTAGTAATAATATTTCACACATTAAGGGAAATATATTTTATTTCTTTAATAATAGTTCCAAAATAGATGTTCAAACTAGTAAAGAAAATTTAATAATAGTTAAAGATTTTCATAAAACAATCCATGCTCAAACTGGGATAGATGTGGGCGAAATTAGTCAAAATTTAATAGGAAGTAGAGTAAATTTTGATTTAGATTTACTGAGTGAATTGTTCTATTCTCCTTTAGAAATAAATCAAATAGATAACTCCATTAGTGAGAAAAATAAATTAGAAATAAAATCTCTCTTAACGTTAATGAAAGAAATTAACAATATTTATGTTAACCCAATTGCTGAGACTATTAGACCAGCCCAAGTATATGAATTAGCAGTTTTAAATTATCATTTAGGCTACATTGAAAAGTTTAAAGAAAGCTTTTATCATGCTAACTCTAAAAAGCTAACGTTTGAGAATCGTGATGTATTGGAATTATCAATATTAATTCCTGATAATTATCAGTTGATTTTATCTCGATTAGAATTTTTGACTGAAAATGAACAAAAATGGAAATCAAAAAATAAAATTAGTAAATTTTTAGATCTTGGCTTTTGGCGATTAATGGAATTTAGGGCTGGCTCCTTTTATGATGTTGATTCTAAAAACTCTAAAATTGACGTAAATCTAAGTTTTAATACTTTTAAAGATGGGCTTGCCTACCTTCCAAGGGCAGTTCAAATAGCATTTTTATCTCCTTTTCCTATTGATTGGTTAAAGGAGGGTTATACTACAGGTCGGATGGGTAGGATTATTGCTGGCCTTGAAACTCTAGCTCTTTATGCTGTTTTATTTGGATTTATGTTTGTAATATTTACTAACTTTAAAGTACTGAAGCCACTTATACCAATTTTGATTTTATCTGGGAGCGTTATGGTTCTTACAGCTTACGCTATGCCAAATTTGGGAACAATATACAGATTTAGAATGGACCTAATAATTCCTTTTATAATTGTTGGGATATATGGATTAAATTTAATCATTATTGGGTTTTTAAAAAAATAAATGATCAATGTCTCTACGAAATTTAATTTAAATTTATCGTTATTATGTAAATGTCGATGATTAACTAATGACTACTTACTTAATTACTGGCGCAACTGGTTTTATTGGGAGGAGGCTAGTAAATCTATTAACTACTAAAAATCATAAAGTTATCCTTATGACTAGAAAGCCAATTAAAGGTTATGATTCAATAGTGTTCGATTTTGAAAATGGTAATTACTCAGAAATAAATCTTAAGGGAGTAGACGTTATTTTTCATCTTGCTGGTATTGCACATAATATGAAAAGCATTAAAAACCAAAATGATCTTTATAAAAAAATTAATTCTGATTCTGTAATAAAATTAGCTGAAGTTGCAATTAAATATAATGTTAAAAAATTTATTTTTGTAAGCACTGTAAAGGCAGGAGGAAGTAAATTGAATGGGATAAAGATGTTTTCTGAAATTGATCAAAATACTCCTGAAGGAATTTATGGAAAGTCAAAACGGGAGGCAGAATTAAGAGTTTTGGATTTGGCTGGTAATTCCAATATTTTTATATCAATAATAAGACCTGCTCTAGTTTATGGCCCTGGTGTTAAAGGTAATTTAGAGATTATGTTAAAAGCAATTAAAAAAGGCTGGTTTCCCCCTTTGCCTAGAGTCAATAATTGTCGATCTATGGTTCACGTAGATGATCTAGTAGAGGCTATTTATTTTGTTTCAAATGAAACAAAAGCTAATAATGAAATATTTAACGTCACAGATGGGAAAACATATTCTTCTCGTGAAATTTATGATGCAATGTGTTATTCTCTTGGTAAGCCAATCCCAAAATGGGAGGTACCTCTTTTTGTGTTTAAAATAATTGCTTTAATTAGCAAGAAAAAAAGAATAAGTATTTCCAAGCTCTTAGGAGATGAGAGCTATTCTTCAAAAAAAATCCAAACTCTTGGGTTTAAAGTTAAACGATCACTTAAAGAGATGAATGAAACATCTTTTTGATTTAATAATAAGTATTTTATTTGTACTTTTGCTCTTAATACCAATAGTAATTATAGCTTTTGCTGTTAGAATTACTTCAAATGGGCCCATAATATATTGGTCAGATAGAATTGGTAGAAACAATGTTGTATTTAAGATGCCTAAATTTAGAACAATGAAATACGATACTCCACCAATGGCCTCACATTTAATGAAAGAGCCACATAAATTTTTATCTCCAATTGGTGGATTTTTACGTAAATATAGCTTGGATGAAATACCTCAACTTTATTCAATTATTAAGGGAAATATGAGTTTAGTTGGGCCCCGGCCAGCCCTATTTAATCAATATGATTTAATAAGATTGAGAACTGAAAATAATTTGGATAATTTAGTTCCAGGCCTAACTGGTTGGGCTCAAATTAATGGACGCGATGATCTATCAATAGATTTAAAAGTTGAATTAGATATAGAATATATGAAGAAAAAATCCTTTTCTTTTGATTTAAAAATACTATTTTTGACTATTAAGATGGTTACTAAAAGAAGTGGAATTACTCACTAGGTGTTCAGATTATGAGGAAGAATATAATTGTTTAATAACTTTTTAAAAATTTTTATTTATTTAAATAGAATAACTAAACAAGTAATTATGATTGCTGTTGATTCGGCTTTAGTGATGATTATTTTATTGACTTCTTTTTCTATAAGGTTTAGTTACTTTTATTGGCCAGAAAATGAAATGATTTGGGTCATATTTGGGTCACCTTTGATTGCAATTCCAGTTTTTTTCACCTTTAAAATGTACCATTCTGTTATTCGTTATATTGGCTCTAAGGCTTTATATTCAATTTTTCAAGCTGTAACTTTATACTCAGTTTTATGGGGCTTAGTTGATGAGATGTTTAACTTGCAAGTAATTCCTAGATCAGTTATTTTTATAAATTGGATGCTGTGTCTCATTCTTATTAGTAGTTCAAGAGTGATTGCTAGATCGATTTTCGCTGATAGAAGTGTTACTAAGTTAAATAAAAGAATCAATGTTATTATTTATGGTGCTGGACGAGCTGGCATTGAACTTTCACGTTCATTAAATTCAACAGGTGGTTATTCACATATTGCCTATCTAGATGATAATGAAAAGCTGAGTGATAGCATAATTAATGGTGTTTATGTTTTTGACCCTTCTCAGGTAGAATTACTTATTACTAAATATCAAGTTGAAAATATATTTATTGCTCTACCCTCAATATCACGTAAAAACCGTAAAAAAATAATTGAAAAATTATCTCCTTTGCCTGTCAAGATTAAAACCCTACCAAGTATGTCTGAATTAGCAGAGGGTAAAGTAAAAATTGATGATTTGCGTGAAATAAATATTAAAGACTTGTTGGGTAGAAAATCAGTAAAGCCTAATACTAAGCTTCTAAAAACAAAAATAAATGGCAAAGTTGTTCTAGTAACTGGTGCTGGAGGTTCAATCGGTTCAGAGCTTACTAGACAAATAATCAAATTTAAGCCAAAACATTTAATTTTATTTGAAATAAGTGAGTCTGCACTTTATCAAATTCAACAAGAACTTAGCATGAAGGTTGATGCCAATATAGAGATTTCTCCTGTACTAGGATCTGTTAAAGATTATAAAAGAATGATAGTGGTTTTTAATTATTTTAAAGTTCATACTATATATCATGCTGCAGCTTATAAGCATGTCCCCATTGTTGAATATAACCAGTCTGAGGGAGTCTTAAATAACTCAATAGGAACAATGCTTGCTACTAAAGCAGCTATAAAGTCCAATGTAGAAACATTTGTACTAATTTCAACTGATAAAGCTGTTAGGCCTACAAATACAATGGGAGCAACAAAACGAGTTGCTGAATTAACGCTACAAGCGCTATCTAAAATGAGCCATAATACATCTTTAACTATGGTTCGTTTTGGAAATGTACTAGATTCAAGTGGTTCTGTAATTCCATTATTTAAGAGACAGATTAAAGAAGGTGGCCCAATAACAATCACTGATAAAAATATGGTGCGATATTTCATGACAATTCCAGAAGCAGTGGAGCTTGTAATACAAGCCGGGGCAATGGGCAAGGGTGGTGACGTTTTTGTTCTTGATATGGGTGAGCCAGTCAAGATTTATGATCTAGCAGAAAAAATGGTTAGTCTTAGTGGTTTGCAACTTATTGATGATGAGCATCCTGATGGTGATATAGATATCAAATATACAGGGCTGAGGCCTGGTGAAAAGCTTTATGAAGAATTACTGGTAGGAAATAATGTTTCTAAAACTGAAAATAAACTTATATTTAGAGCTGAAGAAGAAATGATCGAATGGGAAGTATTGGAGCCAATTTTAAAAAAACTGGAAAAGGCTGCTTCAAATGGTGAAGATGGTTACGTTAGAAGTTTACTTATGACTGCAGTACCCGAATTTAAACCTAATTTTCCATTAGAAAAATAGTGAAAAATTCTAAAACTATATAAGCTTACTTGCAAAATAATTTGTTGCACTAACAAATCCCTTTACATCACCACAATCAAATCGCCTCCCTTTAAATTTATATGCAAGAACTTTACCATTTTGAGCGAGGATATTTAAGGCTTCGGTGATCTGAATTTCATTGTTTTTATCTGGCTTAATATCTTTTAAAATATCAAAAATATCAGGCGTTAAGATATAGCGACCGATTATTGCCAGATTTGATGGAGCTTCGCCTACTTTTGGCTTTTCAATCATCTTAGTTACCTGATAAATATCTTTATTTTCATCTAATAGTTTTCCAGAAATAATGCCATATTTATTGACTTTATCCATTGGAACTTCTTCGATAGCAATAATTGTACATTTATATTTATTATAAATCTCTATTAATTGAGATAGCACCCCTTTATCCTGTGAGTGACATAAATCATCTGCCAATATAACAGCAAAGGTCTCATTTCCAATAAGTGGCATTCCAGTAAGGATTGCATCACCTAGCCCAAGCATCTTTCTTTGTCGAACGTAAGTAAAGGTTGATTTTTCAATGATATGTTTAATTTCATTTAATAAATATGCTTTCTCAGTTCCAATGAGTTGGGATTCAAGCTCAAAAGCATTATCAAAGTGATCTTCAATAGCGCGTTTTCCTCGACCAGTTACAATTGCCATATTGTTAATGTTTGCTGCCAAAGCCTCTTCAACACCATATTGCAAAAGAGGTTTGTTGAGTATAGGTAACATTTCTTTTGGAACAGCCTTGGTTGCTGGTAGAAATCTAGTTCCAAATCCTGCAGCAGGGAATAGACATTTTTTAATCATAATTTCATATTATTTAAAGGGTCTAATGATTGTTAGAAAAGTAAATTAAAAGAAAATACTTTATTTTTTTTAAAAATCTATTATAAATGTAAACACATGATTTATAAAATGTTTGTATCAGATAGATTAATTAACAGTTAAATACCTATAAAAATTGAACACAATTTATTACAGTTTAATTTACCATATAATGATTTATTAAAAAGTATTGTTTTTTTAATGATTAATCAATATAACTAATTTAAATAAAATGAATAATATAGATAAAAAAGTAGTTGAAGATTTTGGAGAGGAGTGGAGTAAATATTCACAATCAGAAATTTCTGACAATGATCTTAAAAAATCTTGGAGTCAATATTTTGAAATTTTTCCATTTGATGAACTCGACACTAATTCTGAAGGCTTTGATATGGGTTGTGGAAGTGGCAGATGGAGTAGATTTGTTTCAGAAAAAGTAGGCAGTTTAAACTGTATTGATCCTAGTTCTAAAGCATTAGAAGTTGCAAAAAAAAATCTTTCTGGTTTTTCTAATATTAATTTTTATAATGCTTCTGTTAGCGATAATATTCTTAAAGATAATTCACAGGACTTTGGCTATTGTTTAGGAGTTCTTCATCATATTCCTGACACCCAAAAAGGAATAGAAGATTGTGCAAAGTTACTTAAAAAAGATGCTCCTTTTTTGATTTATCTTTATTATAATTTTGAAAATAAATCATTTTTATTTAAAGCTATATGGAAAGTGTCTGATTTAGTAAGAAAAATTTGCTCATCAATGCCCTCTAAAATTAAGATTTTTATCACAACTATTATTGCTTACCTAATATATTTACCACTAGCTAGATTAGCATTCGTTTCTGATAAATTAGGATTTAATGTAAATAACTTTCCACTTAGTGATTATAGAAAAAAAAGTTTTTATTTTATGAAGACTGATGCATTGGATCGCTTTGGAACAAGTCTTGAGAAGAGATTTAATATAGATGAAATTAAAAATATGCTCTTTGAAGCTGGCTTTAAAGATATTAAATTTTCAGAAACAATGCCTATGTGGGTCTGTCTTACTAGAAAAATATAATTAGTCCTACTATAGTTAAAGATAATAAGTCTTCAAATGAGAAATATATCAAACAGCAGAACAATTAATAAAAGCTTAAGGGCCTTATGGGGCTTAATGTCAAAGAAACTTAGATTTCAATTTATTCAGTTATTGTTTTTGGTTGTTGTTGGGGGTTTATCCGAAGTTATAAGTTTAGGGGCAATAATACCCTTTTTAGCTATTCTAATTAATCCTGCAGATGCATCAAATATTCCATTTGTTTCATGGGCGATTAATTTTTTTAATTTGGATATAATTAATGGGAATTATGGTCAGCTAATGATTATTTTTTCATTAATAATAGTTATTGCTAATTTATTTCGCTATCTCTTGATTTATATGACCAATAAATTCAACTATGGTCTTGGTCATGAAATAGGCATTGGTATTTATAAAAAAGCTCTATTTGAGTCATATGATATACATATTTCAAGAAATAAAAGTGAGGTAATTAGTGGTTTCGTAAAGTTAGAACTTGCTCTTTGGCTTGTAATAACAGCTCTAAACGCCCTTAGTGCAATAATATTATCATTATTTATTACTTTTACTTTATTCTTTATAAGCCCTTTTTACACCTCAGCAATATTAACTTTATTAGGCTTAATTTATTCGCTTTTTTATATTGTTTCAAAAAAATGGTTAGTTACTAATAGTGATATTGTTAGCTTAAATGGTGATACACGGATGCAATCTATTCAAGAAGGTCTTAATTCAATTAGAGATATTATCTTAGGAGGTAAGCAAACAATTTTTCTGGATAATTTTATAAAAATAGATAAAGAATTCCGGTCTGCGCAAGTCAGCACTGAGGTCATTGCGCCTGCACCAAGGCATATGATCGAAGTTTCATGTATTTTGTTTATAGTTTTTTTTGCTTATCTTTCAATAAATGAGCATGGAAATGCTTCAACTTTTATTCCAACAATAGGCGTTCTTGTAGTAGGTCTTCAAAGGTTGATTCCTTTAGGTCAACAAATTTATCATGGCTGGACAAAATACAATGGAGAGAAGAGGCCGTTTAATGATATTATAAATTTAATTAGTAATTCCATAGAGTCTAATTTCAGTAATTCTAAAGAGATAATATTTAATAAAAAAATTGAGTTTAAGAATGTATCTTTTCAATATAAAAAGGATGATTTAAATGTTATTAGTAATGTTAATTTCAAAATAATTAAAGGTGCTAGAATTGGAGTAATTGGGTCTACTGGAAGTGGAAAATCTACTCTAGTTGATTTATTAGTTGGATTATTAGAGCCTCAATCTGGAGAGGTATTAATCGATGATGTTCCACTTAGACAAGAATATCATAAATCATGGAGAGAGAAAATTTCCTATGTCTCTCAGGATGTTTATTTACTAGATGGTACTTTTTTAACTAATGTTGCGTTTGGTGAGAATATAGAATCAATAGATATAGATAGAGTTATATGGGCTTGCGAAAAAGCTCAAATTTCTAATTTTATTGATAACTGCACTGAAAGATATGAAACAATGATTGGAGATGATGGTGTTTATCTTTCTGGGGGTCAAAAGCAAAGAATTGCAATTGCTCGTGCCCTATATAAAAATTCCTCTATTTTGGTGTTTGATGAGGCCACAAGTGCATTAGATACTAAAACTGAAAATTCAATTGTGACATCAATAGATAGTTTAGGATCAGAAATTACAACTATTTCTATTGCACATCGATTGTCAACGGTTGAAAATTGTGATTGGGTATATAGAATCAACAAAGGTTCGATTGAAGTTGAAGGCTTTCCAAAAGATGTGCTTTAGTTGTAGTTAGGCATTTAATTAAGTTAACTTCATTATATGATATTAGACTAAAGTACATTTCTTTAGGAATTTTTTTTGATTAAATTAGTGCCAAAAATAATTGATAGATTTACCTGAATTAGAGTATTTTTTTATTTTTTATATGAGAAGATTATGGTTTTAATTACTGGCGGTGCTGGGTATATAGGGAGTCAAACAAATAAAAATTTAAGTCTTGCAGGTTATTCTACTGTAGTGTTTGACAACCTTAGCCGTGGAAATCTAAGTTCGGTTAAGTGGGGAGTTTTTGAAGAGGGAGACTTAAGTAATATTGAGCATTTAAGATCTGTTTTTAATAAATATAATATAACTTCAGTAATGCATTTTGCTGCATATTCCTATGTTGGAGAGTCCGTTAATGATCCTGAGAAATACTATTATAATAATCTTGTAAATACGTTAAATTTATTAAAGATAATGAGAGAATTTAATGTTAACAAGATAATTTTTTCATCAACCTGTTCAACATATGGAAAACCAACCAAAATTCCAATAACTGAAGATCATCATCAAATTCCACAAAACCCCTATGGCATAAGTAAATTTATGATTGAGAGAGTTTTATCTAGTTATGCGAGTGCGTATCAATTAGAGTATGTCATCTTAAGGTATTTCAATGCAGCTGGAGCAGATAGTGATTTGACTATTGGTGAAAATCATAATCCTGAGACTCATTTAATACCCCTAGTTTTAGATGTTGCTCTTGGGAAATCTAATTGCATTAAAATATTTGGAACTGACTATGATACTAAAGATGGAACAGCCATTAGGGACTATATTCATGTTTCAGATATCGCTGATGCTCATATTTTGGCACTAAATTATTTAAATAAAGGTGGAAAATCTGATGCTTTTAACCTAGGCAATGGTAGTGGTTATTCTGTTAAAGATGTAATTGATGTATCAAAAAAAATTACAGGTAAAGATATAAGAATTGAAAAAGTCAACAGAAGGAGTGGTGATGAAGATTGCCTAATTGGAAGCTCTCTTAAGGCAAAAAAAGTTTTAGGTTGGAATCCTAAAATTAAAGAACTTGAAGAGATTATTAATAGTGCTTGGCAATGGCATAAGTTGGTTAATTCCTGAGTGTTTAGAAAAATGCAGATAACTTTAACTCTCTTAGTCCAAGGAAAGTGAAATGAAAAAACTCAAGGTAGGATTTTTGGTTGATGAGTTAGTAGTCTCCCACTATATTTATGAGTTAATAAATCATGTTAATCAAGAAGATCATTTTTTTAAACCTACATTAATTCATGTTCACGGTAGAAAACCCACTTTACCTCAGTTTTCAAATAATAGATTTCATATAATTTTTGGATTAATTAATCAAATAATTTTTAAGATTTTTAAAAAAATAATATTAAAAATTGAAATTTCCCAAACTATTAAATCATATCCGAATTATTCAAAAGAAGTTAATCTCACTAGTGACTCAAGATTTAGAGAAGTTCTTGTAGAGGGCAAGTGGTTAAAATCAGGACTTAATCTTAATTTTACGAATTCAGATCTTGAACTTCTCAGTGATGAAAATTTTGATTGTATTATTCGATGTGGAGACGGACTATTAAATGATGATTTTTTAAATATAGCAAAATTTGGTATTTTCTCTTTCGACCATGATAATAATCTTTTGAAAAAAGAATCCTTAGCTGGTTTTTGGGAAGTTTTTTATAATAAGCCTAGTACAGAGTTTGTTATCCAAAAATTAACTACAGATCTTGATGAAGACGTTATTCTTGCTAAAGGCAGCCTAATGACTTCATCAACATGGACCAGAAACCATGCTCAGTTATCTGAAAAGTCTAATTTTTTCTTAAAAAATTTACTTGATAAAATTGCACACTCAAGAAGAGTGCCTGAATTATTAGAGTCAAGAGACTACAGTAATATGAAAATAATGCTAGATAGCTCTAGAACTTTATTTTTGTATATGCTACTTAGTTTAATTCCTTTAATTACAAAGAAATTGCTTAATAAACTATTAACAGAAAAGGTAACTAGATGGAGCATAGCTTACTCAAAGCATTATGATCATAGTAAGGCACTATCAAGCTATAAAGAAATAAAAAATCCTAGTGGAAGATTTCTAGCAGATCCATTCGTAATTTCACATCAAGGAAAGAGTGTTATTTTTGTTGAGGATTTTTTCTATTCAGATAATAAAGGAAGGATTTCAGCGATTCAAATAAATGAAAACTCTGAAGATTTTTTAGGGGTTGTATTAGAGGAAGATTTTCACCTTTCATTTCCCTTTGTATTTGAGGAAAAGGGAAGTATATATATGATTCCTGAATCTGTTGAAGCCAAAGAAATTCGACTTTATAAGTGCTTAGATTTTCCAACAAAATGGGCTTTAGATAAAACTTTAATGAAGAATATCTCAGCTGCAGATACAATGGTAATTAAACAAGATAACTTGTGGTTTATGTTAACTAATATTTGCAGTGCTGGAATAGGTGATTATCAATCTGAATTACATATTTTTTTCTCCAATAAAATTGATTCAACACATTGGGAACTTATAGAAAGTGGTAATCCTGTTATTTTTGATTCACTTACTGCAAGAAATGGAGGTTTATTCTATCAATATGGCGATATTTATCGAGTCAATCAAATTCAAGGTAAGTCTCATTATGGAAAGTCATTTGGAATCAATAAAGTTTTGCGCTTAAGTGCATCAGAATATCACGAAGAGAGAGTAAGAACAATTAATGCAAATTACAAAGAAGATCTATATTCCACTCATCATTTCAATGCAAATTCAGAATTTGCTGTAGTTGATTTCTGTAGACTGGAAAGAATAAAAAATATAAATAAATAAATTTAATAAGAGTGTTAGTAGTATTTATAATTTTAATATAAATTACATTATAATACGATAAAGTAAATTCTTCTAATAAATAATAACTAATATGAGCGCAGGTGATTTCGAGTCTTTACTTAACGTAAATCCAGATAATTTATCTCTACTGGGGATGTTGATAAGTTTAACTATTGGATTAATTCTCTCAATTTGTATAAGATGGCATTTTGTGAAATATGGTTCAACCTTGTCTAATAGGGAGGAATTTGCTCAAGTATTTCCATTCATTTTATTAACAACTATTTTGATTATTGCAGTAGTTAAGTCATCACTCGCTTTGTCATTAGGTTTAGTTGGGGCACTTTCAATTGTGCGCTTTAGAACTCCAATTAAAGAGCCTGAAGAATTAGCATATTTATTTATTTCAATAGCAGCAGGTTTAGGCTTAGGCGCAAGTCAAACTATAGCAACAGTTGTATCTGTTATGATAATTCTATTCTTTATGGCTATTATAAATAAAAAATCGTTTATTCGTTCTAGTGCTGGAAAGAAACTATTCATAACAATTGATCTTAATAGCCCAGATAAAAAAGATCAAGATGGTTTTTTGGACTTCACTAACTCTATTTTAAGTAAAAATACTGTTGAGCCAGATCTGAGAAGGTTTGATATAAGAGGTGAATCAATTGAGATGATGTACCTTGTGAATCTAAGTAATGAGGATTCTTTAGCTAAAATTATTTCTGAAATTAAAATAATCCATCCGAGTGCTGGAATAACTTTTTTAGATCAAAATAACATTCCAGGTGTTTAATATTAAGATTATTTAAAGTTTGTAAACTAGTATTTTTAGCTCCATTGTTGATTACCTACCAAATAGTGATTTGTTAAAAATCTTTTATTGATTAACAATACTTGTTACATCAATTACTTTTCCGTAACTATCCATCATAATTTTATATGCTGCAAAGTAATTTTTATCCTCAATAAATTTTGGTTCAACTCCAGAGGCACATGCAATAACTAGCCTTATAGAATTAACCGTACCAATGCTATCATAAAGGTTTTTTTCACAATCTTTAGGTAATCTAAAAGCATTAAAATTAGAGTACCTTTCGATAAAATAATCTTCTGATAAGTCAGCAAATTTATTTGTTTTAATTTTTTTAAACTTACTCCCATGATCACCTTGAATAACTATGATAGCTCCCTTATCTTTTTTATCGATAAATTCAATAAAATTCTGAATTTTTTTATTTAGACATGCAATACTTGAATTATAGTAGTCCCTATGATTTTGACCAACATATACATTACCAGTTCCAAATATAGGCTCACAATTTTCTGTCACATAAGGTGGGTGTGGAACCATTTCATGTATGAAGAAAAATAATGAATTATCTTCTATTATATTATTATTAGACAAATGGCTCAGAGCTCCATCAATTGAATCATAATTAGCCGCCGAAATCTTTTGTAATATTCTAGGAAATATACTTTGTTCAAGATAAATCATTATTGAATTGTCACTTAGAACTCT
>ENA-OSJC01002372-OSJC01002372.1-marine-metagenome-genome-assembly--contig:-NODE-2372-length-14305-cov-14.299058_pt1 | contig 14305 bp, 3 predicted proteins | sample MGYA00237885_ERZ534234 | MGnify/ENA primary metagenome ERZ534234 (study PRJEB26413, sample SAMN06343907) | marine metagenome | isolation source: coastal waters | place: Atlantic Ocean: West Antarctic... | reverse complement strand
AATGAAGAAGATAAAGCACAGAAAATTCTTCAACAAAAACAGATGGATGCTTTGTATGAAGTGCAACAAAGTTTACTTTGTGGTAGTGATAACCCAGTAAACTTAGCAATAGTAAGTGTAGGGCATAGAATTAATCCTATGAGTCCTTCACAATATATATCTACTGAAGTAGATAATTTTTGTGAAGTAGGCTTTGCTGCTTATGATTATGAAAGTAGTATTTCAGGTACTTATGACCAAGAAGAATATAGTTAGAATAGCTATACATTACAACAGTTATGATGTATTATATTATTAACTATAATAGTAACAACTAATTAACAGGAGCGCAGACTATGGCATTAGTCAGATATCAAGGACGATTAATAGATGAAAGTCAATTACCACCTGGAGCTAAAGCAGATGGTGCAGGTGGATATGACGATAGATCAGGTGCCGCAGCTAGTACACCCGGTTATACTATGCCTAACAATTTAAAGTTAGCTAGCCCTGAAACAAGTCCAGCTGATGCATTATCTGCAGCTCCTTTTTTAGCTTATAGTGCTCCTGGCATAGGTGATAGAAGTATGAGTCTTGCAAATACATACAGAGGTGATGCTGAACAAGGAATGGCTGATGAAAATCAAAGATTTGCTGATTTATATAGAAAAGGCTTAGGTGAAGAAAGAGGAAGTTGGTTAAACCAAGAAAATTTAGCTATGTTTAGTTCAGCTGCTACAGGTATTGGTGGTTTAGCAAAAGCATGGAGTGCCTTAAAAACTGTAGGTTTAACTAAAGATGCTTATGCAAATCAAAATAAACAGTGGCAAGCTGATTATGATGCACAAAAAACTACTACCAATAACCGAATAAAAGATCAAAATGCTTTTAAGAAGGCTCAAGGTAGAACAGATTATGGTAATTTAGTTGGAATGAATGTAGCATAAACAGGAGAAGCATATGCCAATAACATGGAGAAATGTAGGTACAACTAATCCAGCAGCTCTTTTAAATGCAGGAACTGCAGCAGCTGAACAATTAGGTGATGGTATTAGTGATATAGGTGCAGGTATAGATCAATATGCAGATGCTAGAACTACAAGTGAAACTAATGCTTTTTTAACTGAGTTAATGCAAGCTCCTGACCAAGGTGCTAGAGACAATATGATTAATGATGCAAATACAGCATTTTTAAACATGGAAACAATTAATACAGAAAACTATACTCTTGGACAACCTGAAAGAGATAAACAAGTAAAACTTGAAGATGAAAAGCGTGCTTTAACTACTGCTAAAGATATACTTACTTTTGAAGATGGCATATCAGATAAAAACTTAATAGCAAAAACAAAAGCAGATAAAGATATAATAAATTATCAAGATACAATTTATGATGCTAACTACAATATTGAAAATAGTGACCAAATACTAGCAGCTCAATTAGCATATACAAATTCTCAGAACTTAATAATTCAAGATCATGAAAAAGCTTTATTAAGATTAAATCAATCAGAAGCAAATGCTGGAGCATTAAAAATAGCATTAGATAAAGAAAACAAAGCTCAAGAATTAAAATTAAAAGAATTAGCTGAAGAATATAACTTAAAAGAAATACAGCTTAAAGAAGATATAAAAGTAGAAGCAGCAAGGTTAGCAAAAGAGTTAGGTAAAAAGAAAGGTCTTGGTTTAGCATTGTTTAATCAAACTGGCGGAGTGTTTACTGCTGAAGAACTAGGAGTAAAAGCTGATGATTTCAGCGCATTTGCAACTAGAGAACAAGAATTAAAAGCTATGGGTATTCCAAAATCTGCTATTGACAAGTGGGTTGGAGAAAACATTGTATTTCATGATAATGGAATAATAAGTCCTAATGATTTTTCATTTCAAGTTGATGGTACTACTTATAAATTTGGAACAATATTACAAAGTGAACAAGGTGATTTAGATGCTATGGCTGCATCTATTTTAAACTTTGAAAATGATTTAGCGCAAAGAGCTACTGCTTCAAAAGCATATAACAAAGCATTTCCAGATAGAAAACAATCAGATTTTGATAAAGCTTGGTTTGCGTTTGATAAAAAAATGGAACTTAATCCAAATGTTGCAGAAACATTTATGGCAGAACTTGCTAATTTAACTAATTAAATAATCTATCATGGCATCTGAGTTTACAAAAAGTGTAGATGCTTTCACTGCACTAGTAGCTAAAAAACAAGCTGCTCTTCAAATAAAAGCAAATGAAGTAACAGCAAGACTTCTTGATGAACAAGCTCAACTAGATAAAAAAACTAATCTATTTGCAGCATCTAGTTTATTAAACCAGCCAGAAAATAAAGACTTCCCTATGTACTTTGACCCAAGTACTCACAAGTTAGACGGTGATACTGTAGAACTAACTTCTTTTTATGGTGATAAATTTAATAAAACAATTAGGTTAGGTTCTAGTGACCCAGGTATAGGTTTAGATACTTACGAAAGTGCTAAGTTTGATAAAAACGGCATATTAATTCCTTATGGTAAAAAGTTTAAATATCATGCTACACATTATGCTAAAACACACGGATTACCTAGTGCAGCTTACGTTACTCAAGAAATGCTTAATGAAGCAGCTGTTGTACAAAAAAATTCTTTAATAGAAAAAATAACTAAAGGACAACTTTGGGATGAATATGGCAAAGAACCTAAAGTATATGATCCAATTACAGGAGATATTAAAAAAGGTGAAATAGTTGCTTTACCTAAAGAAGCACAAGATGAGTTAGATTATTTAGAATTACAAATTAGAAATAAAAAAGAAAATAGAAATGACGATTTAAAAACTCAAAAAGAAATAGATGAAATTAGACAAGAGTTTAAAACTCGAGATAGACCATGGTGGGAAATTTTTACTCCTTCTGGCTCTAAATATAGCACTATAAGAGTTGCTGGTAAAAAAGCATATGACGGAAATATAGGAGAAGATGTAGGAGAAGTTGTTAAAACAGCTTTGTCTAACTCTACTATTGCAGATTTAGAAAGGCAAATTGAAAATATAGTTGTTTCAGAAAATGCAAAACGCGTAGTAGATGTTCCTAAACTTACAGGTAAAGTTTCAGTAGACATTAGGACTGATGGTGTAGGTATATATAACAGAGAGTTAGGAACATTGTTTAATTCTGTTAGTGGTGAAAATATTAACACACAGATGAATACCCCATCTAACAACGCTGGGTATATGGGTAGATATAACAAAGCTTTTGCTGAAAAACAAATAGATAACATGAATCAATCTTTTCTTGCTGATTATGGTAAAGATGGATATGGTTTTTGGTATGAATTAAACATTGGTATACAAGGTGGTATAGATAATGTGCAAGCAACAGGTTATGGTTTTGCAGCATTAATAGCAGATGCAACAGGTAATGAAAAAGCAGCTACTAGATTTTTAGAAAGTTATTTAAGAGAGTTAGAATCAGCACAAAAAAGAGGTACAAAACTTCCTGGAGTAGAAGAAGTTGATTGGACAGATAGTAATAGTGTACTTTCTAAATTAGGAAGAACATTTGGAGAAGGTCTTCCTTCTATTGCTACAATATTTGGTACTGGAGGTATTTTTGGATTTATAGCTAAATTTGCAGCTAAAAAAGTTATAAAAAAACGTGCAACAATAGCATTAAGAAATGAAGCTCTTGCTCGAGTTGTTAATATAACTAGAGCTGTTTCTGCGTATGGCACTGCTAACGTTATGGAAACAGGAAGTATTTATGGTAATGTAGCTGTAGACGGTAACAGAGACACTAAAGCACAAGCATTAGCTTTTTTAGGTGGCTCTGCAGCAGCAAGTTTAGAAGTATTACTACCACTTAGTTTTTTTAAAAAAGCAGGTATTAGTTCAAAAGTATTAGAACCTTATAAAAGAACATTTTCAAAAAGATTACTAGGCGCTGCAACTAAAGTTGCTAAAGCTACTGCTTCAGGAGGAACCTTAGAAGGTGTTACTGAAGGATTACAGTTTATTATTGAAGAAATAACTCAAGATTTTATTAAAAATGGACATTTACCTGATTTTAAAAGTGAAGAATTTAAATCTGGATTATTAAATGCAATATTTGCAGGAATAGTTCCTGGTGGTGGTTTACGTTTAGTAACAAGTAGTGTTTCTGGAGTAGGTAGTTTAGTTGAAACTAATGAATCAGCTTTAAAGAAAAGTGTTGAACCAATAGAACAAGAAGCTGCTAAAGCTAAAGATACTTATGTAAGTGGTAAAGGTTCAGTTGAATCAGAAACAGATTTAGCAGATGCAGTTGTAATTATTGAACAACAAGTTGAAGCTGGAAACATAGATATAGAGTTAGACAGCTTAACTGGTAAAAAGTTTAAAAAATTAGATAACCTTACAAAAGCTTTAGAGTTATCTAAAGTCTTAAATGTTCGTTTAATAGAAGAAAAATCTAAACCCTTAGCCAAACGTGATCAAAACGTTGTTAATATGGCAGAAAGGCTAAATAAGAGCTTAGAGAACCTTAATACTGGTCAAGCAGACATACAATTAAATGCTCAAGCTTCTGTTATAGAACAAAAAAGAGCTACTAAAGTTAATAAAATTAATGAAAAAGCTGATAAAGCTATAGCTAGAGCTAATAAAAAAGAAATAACTAAAAAGTTTACTCTTAAAAATCGCAGAGCTACAATAAAGAAAATAGAAACTAAACGTGCTAGTGATATTGCTATACAAGAAAGACAAGCAAGTAATGCAGTTGCGAAACTGTCTAGTAGAGGTAGAGAGGGCGCAAGAAAAAGCATTGTAGTAAAAAGAAAAGCAATTAATAAAGCTATTATTGAAGTTAGAAAGCTTAACAAAGAATTAGCAAATAAAAACTTATCTAAAAGAAAACGTAAATTTCTTGAAAACAAAAGAAATCAATTTGCTAGACAAATAGACGTACTATCTACAGATAGTAATAATGTACGTATAACTGCATTAAACAAACAAACTATTGCTAATATTGATAAAACTTTAGCAAGTTTTGATTTTAAAAACAAAAAAGTACAAAGCAAAAGTAAAACAGAGACTGATACTTTACTTGTTTTAACTATTAAAAAATTAGATGATTACAATAAATTAAAAAATAAGAAAGAACCTAATAAAAAAGATATTTTAAAAGCTGAAGATGAGCTCTTAGAAAGTTACAATGAACTTACAGATGCTATAAATATCTTAGAACAAGATATTGATGCAACTACAGACCCTAAAACTAAAATAGCGCAAAGACAGCTAAGCGATAAGTTTTTAAAACTTAAAGCTGCTATGGAACAACAGTTTGAAGCTGATATTAATGAAACTACTAATACTAACGAACAAACACAAGAAACTAGCAAACCTAAAAAACGTAATAAAGTCTTAAATTCATTAAATTTAGGTGATATAAACAAAAAAATTAATCAAACTGTAAGACGAAGTCTTGGCAGTTTGAATATAACAGAAGAAAAAATTACAAAAGCTCGTACTAAAGTAGCAGAAGCTTTTGCAAAAACTCAAAAAATAATAAAAAGAGGTACAACTCAGAGAAAACGTCAATCTTTAGAAGAAGTACATAATAATATAGTAACGGGGTCTGGATCAAACTTTAGAGGAATCTTAAGTTATTTAAATGACGCTAAAGAAGGTAAATTAAATAAATCTTTAATGTTAGGATTTATAAAAAATTTAGCTCTAAAAAGTAAACGTTTTAAAGAAGCCTATACTTTATTCCAAAAAACTAAAAAACAAACTTATGTAGATAAAGAAAGTTACGCAGTATTAAATGAAAAAGATTTACCTAAAGACGCTGTAATGAGTGATTACTGGTGGATAAGTGGTGGAAGTACAGGTCTTATAAACTTAGCTGCAGCTGAAGTTGAATATGTACAAAGCGTATTAGAACTTATTGAAATAGTTCTTGAAAACACTAATACTAATCAACAAGATGAAACTGCTGCTAATGAGTCTGAGCAAAACAGAGAAAGAAAACGTAAGATTGTTGAAGATAACAAAGGTGAAGGTAGTATAGATGACATTAAGAAACCTACCAAGAGGTCTCCAGGTAGAAAAGCAGTACCTAAAGATGATACTACTGCTCAAGACGAAGTTATTGAACCTGTTGAAGAAGAACAAACTCAAGAAGAAACAGTAGAAGAAACTAAAGAAGAAAAAGTAGAACGTACTCGTGAACGTAATAGATTAACTGAAACTGAAGAAAGACTTACTAATTTAATTGCAACATTAAAAACTCAATTAGCAACTCTAAAAATAGAAGAAAGAAAAGTAGGTAACGCAGCAAGGCGTGCAGAGATTACTGCACTAGGTACTGAAATAAAAATTCTTGAAAGACAATTAAAAGAAGAAACTTATATTAGGAAAAAAAGTAGATCTACTAGAACAGCTAATAATCTTTTAAACAAATTTAATGATTCTTTTAATAAACTACGAGATAGCAAGTTAAAAATAACAGATTTGTTTAAGATTAAAGATGCGTCACGTAAATCTTTTTTCTCTACAAATGAAGATAAAACGTTAACACCAAATTCAATCAAAGATAAATTAGTAGAATTAGGCATTAAAGATAAAGATTATATTAATGCATTAGCTACAAACTTTGAAAAATTTAAAAATATTTTTAATAATGAAATTAACTTTGGTTTAGATGAGATAGAGCAAAAAGAAGGACTATTAGCTGTACGAGAAGTTAAATTATTGTTAGATACTAATGGCACTATGCCTGATGAAGTAATCTTTGCTATGATGTTGTCTGTGTTCCATTGGAGTGCAATTAACCAACAAAAAAGTAATTACAGGCCTTTGTATGCAATTGCTAGTCTAGTGTTTAACGACCCTAAACAAGTTGGCAGGTTAAGTGCAGAACAAATAGCAACATTTACTAATGCAGGTATTTTTAGTAAAGAAGCTTCTAAAGAAATCGGAGTAGAGATATTAGACTTACTTAATATAATAACGTCTAAACCTACAGAATCTGATTTTTTACTTAGCCTTAAAAACATAGCAAACAAAACGTTTAATCGACCACTTACTAAGAGGTCAAGTTTACAGCCAAGGATGGCTAACGCTATGGGACTGTTAGCATTGCAAACAGCCAGGTATATGGATGCTAAAACAGATGGCGAAACTTCTGTTGAAGAAGGATTAGTAGAAGTTGTTAGAGGACAGTATGATTTAACGTTATTTGACAATGACGCTTTTGTTTTTGATGAAGCATCAGACACTAGAAGCGAAGAAGGCAAAGAAAAAACATCATTAGATTGGAATACAATATTTATTAAAGATGACCCAGCATTAGAACTATATAAAAATAATGCTGAAAATTTAAAGTTAATTAAAGGTGCAGAAGTTTTCTTAAGAGACACTTATGACGTACCTGTAAGAGATGTACAACAACAAACAGATAATAGTTTTTATAATATTCCTAGTAGAACTAAAGATTTAATGTTACGTCTTCAAGGCGTTAAATGGCAAGGTAAGCTAGAAGAATTAGAAATCTTTAGTTTATTAGATGATGAAACTTTAGCTATATTAGTTGGCATTAAAAACGTAGACGAGCAACCTGATATACATAAACAAGCAGTAGAATCCGCTAACAGAGAAAAATTAGAAGATATTAAACATGTAAGAGAATATCTAAAAAGAGGTAAAAATAAAGGTTTTTATTTTAGGTATAAAGCACAAGTACAACATAGATTACGTATTGCAAGTAATACTATCAATGGTCAACGTAGTAAGATACATAGAGCGTTATTCAATCCAGTAAGTGCAATAAGTGAAATAATATCAAAATCTGATAGAGCAGTTTTTCAATTAGCAGTAGTCCAAGCATTTGGTTTTAATATTAAAACTTTAGAAATGGGTCAAGCTAAATTTGAAGAAATTAGAGCTAATAAAGATGTTAAGAAAGTACTTAAAGCTTTAAAAGGTAAACAAGATAAAAAACAAATTAATAAACTACTTGTTGAATTAATAGCTGCAAGAAATGAAAATAATGAAAAAGTTGTTGATGAGGCTAGTACTCATTTATTAGAAGGACTTATAGCCCTTAACCAATATAAGGTTAAAGGTAAGTTTACAACTAGACTAGGCATTGAAACAGATGGTATTACAAATGGATATGCTATTGGATTATTACAATTTTTAGATGGTGACCCTAAAGACCCTAGATTATTAAAAGAAGCTTTAGAAAGAGTTGGTATATTTGTTACTACTAAAGAATCTAAAGAAACTTACGAAAAATTCATTGCAGAAAATAAAGATGATGTATATCAAGCGTTTTCTAGACGTATTGTAGAATCAATACTTAAAACATCTAAAGCAAGCAAAGCTAATTTCTCAGTAGCACAACAAAACGCAGTTAATGTATTACATGGAAGTTTAGAAGATAGCGCAGGTGTATTAAGTAGCTTTGCTAGAAATTTAGCAAAAACTCCAGTAATGATTAGTAATTACGGAGCAAGCATTCAAAAAGTAATTAGAAGTGTTGTTGAAAAAATTATTCCTGATTTATACAATACATTAGCTGATATACAGACTAGATATAACAAAGCAAATAAAGAAGATAAAGCCTTTATTAGAGCAGAATTACAAGTAATCAATGATTCTTTAAATGATGTTCTTAAAGGTCGTAGAAAAGTTGATTTACAGTCTTATTTAGATAAAACAGGGACTACTGAAGATAAAAAAACTGGAATAGTTACACAAGATAATTTGTATGGATTTACGTTTAAAACGGGAACTAAAAAAACTCGTGGTCAAGTTGAAGAAATTGAAGATTATTTTTATGACATTTACGACAATACTGACGAAGATGCACCTAAGAGTAAAAAACAAGTATTTAAAAAAGCTTTAGATGAGTTGCTTGCACCAATTAAAGACTCTAGAGATGCTCTTATTAAAGTTATAGAAGCTGAATACTTTGTTTTTAAAGTAGCTTATGAAGAAGCTGTTGGAGATTTAGGTGGTGGCGTAACTGAAATAGACATAAAAATGCGTATAGCAGCAGATTTAGCTGATGATTACATGCCTAGGTTAAACACACCTTGGGGTGATCCAGAAAATGCTGGTAAATTAATCCAATTAATTAAATTAACAGATGCTAACGGTAACAGAGTAGAGGTTAGAACTAAACCAATTAAAGAACAACTAATGTCAAAAGTTGGATGGAATTGGATTGCTAGAAAAAATTCAGAAGGTGTAACCTACGAACCTAAACCTGTTGAACGAATTGGTGTAAATAGTACTACTAGTAATTTTGCTGAACCTGGAGTATCTGCAGTAATTAACATGGTTCAAAACATGGATGCTACTTTATTAGCTGATTTGTTAGAACAAAAAATAAACGTATTACCAATATTTGACGCAGTAATTTCACCAATTGGACAAGCTCTTGAAAATGCTAGGAAATATAATGAAGCATTTTTAAAATATAACTTAGATCATGTTTTCGTAGAAGAAGCATTAAGTCAATTTGATTTTATTTTAGCTAATGCTAGAAAAAACAAAGTAGATTTAAATAAAGTTGAAGAGTACATGCAAACAGTGTCTTATGAAGCTGAAATTACTATTAAAAGATTAAAGAAAAAAGACTTATCAACAAAAACTAAAAGTGATGCAGAAGTTAGAAGTAAGTTAGAAGCTGATTTAGATGCAATGACTATTAGTACTGTAAGACAAAACTTAAATAAAAAAGTTGCAAGTAGAAAAGCAAACCTTGCTGCGTTAATAAAAACTTATGGCGCTGTATCAGGATGGAGAGTTTCTCAGATGTATTTACCTGAGTCTATTGAAGATTCAACTCTTAAACCTGTAATAACTCCAAAAGATAGTAACACAGACGTTGAATCAACAGAAAAAGCAGAAGAATCTAGCATTAATCAAAATGATAATGAGATTATTGATTTAAATAATTATGATGCTTATGACAATACTGACGTTGAATATGATGAATTTGGTAACCCTCTATATGTTGGTGACCCAAATCAATTTTCAGAAGTCTCTGATGAACTTGATTCAAATGTAGAAGGCACTAATTTTGAAGGTATTAGTCAAGAAGATGCTAATCAAGTTGAAGTTGAATATGTAAAAGAAGGCACTTTAATATCAAGTGATGGCACTCAGATTGCAGCACAAACAAATTATGCTGGAAGAACTATTAGAATTGATAAAGTATTAGCTGAAGTAACTTTTAAAGCTAAAGCTTGGACTAAGAGTAGAGTTAAAGGTGTTAAAGCGTTTCCTGAAGAAGCTTTTGAAACAATAGAAGAGTGGATTCAATTTTTAATTGAACATGAAAGAGCTCATTTTACTGTTGAAAATCAAAAACGTCCAAAAGGACCAGCAAGAGAAAATCATGCTAATTTAGTTGCGTTTAAAATTATAGTACAAAGCAGAGCTAATGATTTTAACAACGGGTACTTAAACTCTATAAACAATAATGTTAAAGCTAAGCTAAAACGTATATACAAGACTGATAGTAAGAATCCATTAGTAGATAACTTACAGTCAATATTTGATCACTTAGGATTAATCAGTGCTCCATCTTATGTTAATACAAACGATAAACTTGAGCAACAAGCGCAATTACAAAACGTTTTAGATAAAATTATTAGCAAAGCAGGAGCCGTATTAGATAATACTATCCTAACAGTAAATGAAACAGATGTTAAAACTCATGGTCATGCTCATATTGAATCAGATGCTGTTGATGTTAACTTTAGTAAATATCTACCAGAATCACATTCAGAACAAACAGCACAAGAAGTTTATACTCACGAATTAATACATATTCTTACTACTGTTCTAATTGATACTGACCCAACGTTTAAAAGAAACTTAGAGAGAATTAGAAAACAGACTATACAAGAGATTAACAGAACAGAAAAAAGACCATATGAAATATTCTTAAACAAAGACGATAAAGGCAAAATTATAATTCTGACAGATGAAGCAAGTGAAATTGCTGCAGCTAAAGCACAATACGATTATGTATTTATAAATCCTCCTATTGACGCTGAATTAGATGAATTTTTGGCATATGCATTAACTAATAAATTTTTAGTTAAAAAATTAAGCACTATAAATTCTGAAGCTATACCTTTGTGGAGTAAAGAAGCCAATCAAGCTTTTCTTGGAAAATTATTACAATTTGTTGTAGAAGGCTTAGATAGGTTATCACGAGTATTTGAAGGTACATCAAAACCAGCAAAGTTAAATCAAGAAATATTTGAATTAACTAGAAAAGTAGTTGCTATAAATCAATCTAAACGTGACAAGATAGCTAAAGCACTAAAAGCTAAAGAAATTGGGTCACTGATAGACAGAGGCAATGCAGTAGGAGCAGATTTAATAGAAAAATCTAGTACAGGCGCTTTAAGACTTGTAAGTAATACTTGGATTAAAGCTGTTGATAAGTTAACAAAAGATGGTAAAGTAAATGGATTTTTAGCAAATGTTTTATACAACACCAAATTAATAGCATATTTTGGATCATCGTATAAAGAGTTTGTAGACAATCATCCTAGAGTACAACAACAGTTAGACAAAGCTTTCCGTGATGTTCCTGCAGGTACACTTGATTTCATGACTTCAATAAAGTCTGATATTTTAGGTGGAATAGATACTCAGTTTATTGACATGTTGTACAAGTCGCACGACAGAGTTGATGCTAATCGTAGACAGTATAAAGAAGATACTAAAGAAGCTTTAGCAAGAATGTTCATTACCTATCCTGATTTAACAGAACGTGAAAAAGCAAGCATAACTAAAGTTATGTTAAAAACAGATTTATCTACTCTAGTAAGTACTAAAGCTTTTAATTCAAGTGAAATACTTGAGTTAATTAGAGACCCTGTCAAATTAGAAGCTCAAATAAAAAAATATAGAAGTAAGTTAGATATTACTAACAATACGCATTACAGGTTGCAAACTGATCAATTAGCCTCTTTTATGATGACAGGTAAGACAAGAGCTTACAATCAGTATTTAAACGCAAATAACATATATAGAACAGCAAAGAAAAGCAAAAGAGCTTACAAGAAAACTGAAGCCGATGCTGAGATAAGAGATTTAGATATATACATAACATTATTAGCTTTGAACAGTAAAAATCTTAGAGACAGTAAACAAGATGTCCTCAAAGTAATGGATAGTGAACTTGCAGCAGAAGAGTCAACTGCTACTGAAAATGCTTTTATAGGCTTAATTAACATACACATAGCTTTTAAGAACGATTCTTTAGAGAAAGGATTCTTAGACAGAGATGGAAATCCAAGCGTAGCTTTAATGACTAAAGGTTATATTGCAAGCATTACTGATTCAGATATAGAAATAATTGTAGAACCATCTGATAATATAAACAAAGCAAGACTATTGAAAAAAGGTTATAAATTTATAGGTGACGTAGAATCAGACACAAGAAATAGAGAAGGGCTGTACATTATGTACAACAACCCAGAATTGACTAGAACTAAAGGAACAATGTCTTTAACGTCTAAGCAGTTTAAAGGAAGTGGAAAAAAGCAAATGATTTCCAGAAATCCAGAAAACGCACAAAGAATAATGGTGAAATTCAACGAATTTCAAAACCAACAAAAAAGAAAAGAAAGAGTTGGAAAACTTGCTCCAAAAGCTATTATGGTTCCTGTTGTAGATGAAGATTACAATATTGTTGATTATAGAGTTACATTAAGTCATGCAATGACAGAGAAACATCTTAGACAAGACGTAATGTTTGATGAAGTACTTCCAACAATGTTTAGTCAACTACAAGATAAGATTAAATCAGAAGAAGTTAATAGAGAAGCAATTGAATTGCTTTATAGATATGGTCGAGAAAATTACGCAAAGAATCCACGTAAATTTGTCAACATATTAGATGAAGGTAGATATGAAGAACAGTACTATTCAGTATTGCCTAAGCAAGCTAAAGCTGACGTCTTATATCATGCAACTGTAGGAAAAGAAGGAAAACAAGAATTTTGGGTAGAAAGGAAGTTTTTAGATACTGTGTTTGGATATGTAAATCCGTCTATTTCAAACTTACCTTTGTTAAGAAATACTAAGTATGCTAGACATGCAAAAGTAATTGAAAAATTCTGGAAAGAACTAGTAGCAATGGCTAAAGTAAACATTGTAATTAAAATTCCAGTTGTTCCAGCAGTTAACTTTGCAAGTAACTTTGTAACTTCAGTATTGTACGGAGTGCCACCATCTTATTTAATTAAATCTTGGAAAGAAGGTTACGATGAATTGATTGATTATCAAAATAATGCTAAAAGACTTAGATTACTTGATATTAGAATTTCAGCTACACCATCATTAAAAAATTCAAAAGAAATAATAAGTAAAAGAGAAATATTAGTTAGTAGAATGAATAGAAGTAAAGTAGCACCTTTTATTGAAAAAGGATTATTTAATTCTATTACAGAAGATATTAATCAAGATGAATTCACTTATAGAAACAAAATATTTAATAAACTTAAAACTACTAAAGGTGGTAAGTTAATTACAGGTAAAGCTTTTACTATTGCAAATCACGCTTACTTAGGTGAAAGAACAGCTTTCTTTAAAGCATCACAACATTTTTTACAAATAAGTGACTTCATTGCAAGATACGCTTTGTACAATTATCAAACAGAACAAAAAGGAATTGATCCTAACAAAGCTTATAAAACAATGGTAGAAACATTTGTTAACTATGATCAACCTCTTAATAGATATGTAGGTTATGGAAATGACGTAGGAGCAATACTATTTGTTAAATATTGGTTAAGAATTCAAAGAGCAGGTTTTAATCTAGTAAAAGAAAAACCTTTAAACGTTGCTTTACTATTTGTAGGTAACGGGTTATTTGATTTAGATATTGAGACTATATTAGACTCAAGCATCATAACTGGTAACTTTGCACCTATGATAGGTGGTTTTGATGAAATATTTGAAGAAGTATTTATTCCACCTGGTATAGAAATACTTAGAGGTGAAGGTATTTAACTTTTATCCTTGTCGTCAACATCATATAGCATTAGCCGTACAATAAAGTACACCACAAACATAATGAATATGACTGCAAGGATAGGTATAGCTATTACAGACAGGGCTAATATTGCAATAATTAACACAGTAAATCCTGTTGTACCAGCTATAAGTTTAAGATTCTTCGGAAACTTCATCATCGTTAAACAGTGGATTAGTAGGTTTAACTACTGCACCACTAGTTTTAGCAAAATCTAAATCGCCTTCAAGACTGTTTTCTAAGATAACAACTTCAGCAGTAACACCTGCATTTTTACCTCTACCAACAGTGATAGT
>ENA-OSJC01002371-OSJC01002371.1-marine-metagenome-genome-assembly--contig:-NODE-2371-length-14314-cov-3.049800_pt1 | contig 14314 bp, 14 predicted proteins | sample MGYA00237885_ERZ534234 | MGnify/ENA primary metagenome ERZ534234 (study PRJEB26413, sample SAMN06343907) | marine metagenome | isolation source: coastal waters | place: Atlantic Ocean: West Antarctic... | reverse complement strand
ATATTGACTTAAATCCTGTCAAACCGGATAGATATCTATGAGCAGCAACCTGCTCCCCCGCCATTCAATAGCTTTAAAGTAATGATTTCCTTAGGCTTTTTATGAAATTAAGGTCTAGGACCAATAATCCAGATCTGGGGGTTACTGAGCCCACATTTTTGATAGGGCAATCAAATGCCCATACAAAGAGTTTCAGACACTTTCTTGGGGAGCAGGTCATAACCTGAAAACTAACAACCACAGTTTTCTGTCAGGCGTTTGGTTGAGGTAGCCCTTTGGCACCCCACACTGCCAAAGTCGCGCAATCATATTGAGGCTTCCTACACCAACCAAGAAAAAAGCACATAATGAAAAAGCGACGCAGAAACCTGCGCCGCTTTCATTTTCAAGTGTGAGTCTTAAGTTTATTCACACGCAACCGTTTTGAACTCGATTTCATCTCCAGTCTCGTAGGAAAACTCGCAGCTCATTCCAACAGTCAGAGCCTTGCGGTTTGCCTCACCGCCACTGACTGTAACGACTGTGCGCGAACCGGAGACTGCACCTGTTAGTTCTTCACCATTCGCGATGAAGTTTACAAGTTTGTTGCGATCTTCCAATCCCAGTATTGTCGAAGTGACGACAACAAGCTCAGCACCAGCAATGCAAGCAATCGATTTGAACTCGATTTCATCACCAGCTTCATAAGAGAATTCACATTCCATTCCGACTACCAGATCACCGCGTTTCGCCGTATTGCCAGAGACGGTAACGACCGTACGCGAACCGGAAACCGAACCCATTGTCTCCGCATCATTTGAAATGAAAGTGACTTTTTTGTTTTTATCAGCAAGCGCAACAATGGCACTCGAAAGTGTGATCAGTGCTCCACCTTCAACGGTTGCTCCGCCAGTGCAACTAATCATAATCAACTCGTTGGTTTCACTTTCAGAGTTGAACTCCAAACTGCAATTCATGCCTACGGCCAAATCACCACGTCCAGCTGAATTTCCGTTTAGCGTAACTGTTGTACGCGAACCTGAGATTGCTCCTGTGACTTGTTCATCACCAGAATTGAATGTGATTATTTTGTTGCGATCTTCTAAAGCAAGGATGTCGCTGGTCGCCTTGATGGTTGGAATCTCGACATTCACAGCTTCTGAGATAATAGCAACAGTTTCGGGGCTTTGCTGCAATGCGGCTGCGACCATTATGGCAACTTCTTGACCATTTGCCGGCTCAATCGACAAACCCAGCCTTTTAGCTTCTGCCAAGAATACCGGATCCACCATTACTGCGAAGTAGGCGTCACTCAATTCCTTTAGAACTTCTTCGGGAACTCCAGGGGGTGCTGCAGTTAGGCGTCCCAAATTGGACATAGCATCGATCAGATTGATAATCGATTTAGCTTTTTCCGTTTTTGCAAAATTAATTGCCTGCGGCGTAGCATCACCGCCAATGGCCACTGCCATAAAGCCATTACCGGCGTCGATGAATGGCTGCAATGATCCCAAAGAACCGATTTGACCAACAACTTCTCCACGCAACATGGCCATTTCGCCTTCGTTACCCCCATAACCTGGGATCATTTCGATGTTAAGGTCTAGCGCCTCAGCAAGCAGTTTGGTTTCGGTATAAGAAGCCGAACCAACGCCAGAGGCTGCAAAATTTACCTTTTCTTCTGCCGCAATCAAATCTTCAAAACTGCCCAATCCACTGTTGCTAGACAGCACAACTGCCCGCGCATCCGCAGCCGCTTTACCGACCCAGCTGAATTCATTCAGGTCGAATCTAATTCCTTGGCGTTGTAGTATTTGCGCATAAATCAGTCCAGTGTTGAATGTTCCGATGGTCAACCCATCTGGCTCGGAGGCAAACAAGGTGTTTGAACCGATGATATGTCCTGCACCTGGTATGTTTTTGAAGATTACTCTGTCGGCACCTAGTTTCTCTTCAAGGTGACGTCCGATTAATCGACCATAGGCGTCGTAGTTGCCACCTGGGTTTGTCGCGATGATGTAAGTTAGTGTCTTACCTTCAAAAAAACCCTGTGCCCAAACTGGGGACGCAAGTGTCAATGTGGCGGCAAGAGCAGTTATGAACTTATTCATTTCTTCCTCCTGTTTTTTTCACGGACTTGGGCTTATTTTGATAGCCCATATAATATATTATATATATATATTTTTTGATATATTATACAAACCTACATAAATTATGTCAGGAGTCTATAGATATTATTAATTATATATTTAATGTAAAAATAATATATATTTAATGTGAAAACAATTAGGTTATATTGGAAGCAGAAATCTTAAGAGCAATATTTCTTTTTTTTTCGTCTGATTAATCCGATGGTGGAATCCAGACGTCTTCAAATCCTTCGGCTGGCTCGAGTTGGTCAAACCAATCTAATCCGATAGACTTCATTATCCTGCTGTTGCAAACGACTAGTCTAGCTTCAATGTCCGACGTATTAACCCGCTTGTGTGCTACATATGGCGGCACATATATAAAGTCGCCCGGTCCCCAGTCATATTTCTTTGGGGTAGTATCCCAAGTCCACTCAAACTCTACCTTACAAGCGAAATTCACATCATAGTGCAAATCGTGACCTGCCCCTTCGACCACGAAAGCGATCTCCTCGGTCAAGTGGCGACTCGTGCCCGAGGCTTTCTCTGCCTCGATGAACTGCATGTAAACGTCGATGCAACACTCTTTAGTTCCCATACGCTCGTTAATGATGTGTTTGATCAGCCCATCGGCAGAGCGTTCAAGTGGCATGTCGTTATGTTTAACAACGTTTACACGGTTCTCGTAATCCTTACGGAAAGTCTGGCTAGCTTCTAGCGCATCTTTGTAAAATGACACCTCGGGGGCGCCCTGTTTAGAGCGCTGCCTTTCGATGACGTCGGCAAAAGTAGATGGGTCCATTTGTAATTCCTCTTTGGTCGGCGCTTGTAGCTACAGGCTTAGCGGTGGATGATAGTCTTCGTGACCAGGCACAGGTTCGGTCGGTGGAAATTCCACCATTTCCTGAAAAATCATGTGCATAAACAAAAATAGTGGCTTGGCCTTCAATACCAGAACTATGCTTTCGTCGTCGCTGTCATTCAGGTGTTGGTGTACACAAGCGTTCTCAACGATAAGTGCATCGCCAGCTTCCCAATCGATACGGCGTCCGTCGTGAACGTCGTGGCCTTTACCCTTCAAAATGAAGAATACCGCTGAGTTCATGTGGCCATGAATCTGACCATATCCGTGCGGAGCAAAGGCATCTACATGGGCTTCGATTGATTGTGCAACTTTGTTGGACTGAGGGTTGATAACTTTTTTACCAAAGTTATGTGGTCCGCCTTTCCACTTCATTTCACTGGTTTTGTAGACGCGGGGCTGCTTGTACAGTTCTTCCTTCATTTCGCTGTAATTGCCTTCCAGCGCGCGAACGAAAGTCCGCTTGCGCGTCCAGCGTTCCCAAACAACCGCATCGGGTTTGTCGCTGTTGTGGCCGATTCCACCCTCTGTGCTTTTGTCTTTTGACATATCGCCTCCTAGATATCGATGCCTTTATAATAATGTACCCCTATCGATCGTTTCTGTCAACGGGAAGCCGTTCTTTCATGTGGAATATACGCTCATTACTCCACTACCAACTTCTTCGGAATAATGTTAGTCCCCATATATTCTGCCGACTCTCCGTATAGCAATGAGGCGACCTTTTCTGGCCCCAACTGCTTCACTAACTGATCAACCGAGCCAAACAAGGGAAGGGGTACGCCAACACGTTGGGCAAGATCGAGGGCAACATCCATATCCTTTTCGTGCCAAGTAAAGCGCGTCGTATCCCATCTTTCCAAAGTAGTATTACGTGCGGGACATTTCAAAAGCGTCTCGCGCATTTGCTGGGCATCGATTCCGCAGGCCTTTGCGAGGGCAAGCGTTTCGAAATTGGCGACACAAGCCGCCCAGTGCATCATATTATTGCACGTCTTTCCAATTTGTCCGCAACCATGACCGCCAATATACTCCACACTACGGCTATAACTCATTAGCACAGGTGTCACCCTTTCTATGGCGGCCACCTCTCCGCCGCATAGTGAAATCAAATCTCCGTTCTTCGCCCCCTGCTTTCCATAACAAACAGGCGCGTCAACAAACGACACACCTGTGCCTTCACAAGATTTTGCAAGCTTGATCATCGTCAATGGGTGGTTGGTCGCCGCGACGACGATTACCGCTCCGTCATTCAATCCGATATTCAGTAGGTTCGTCACAACGGAGCAAGTTTGAGAGTCAGTCGCCACCATGATGATCACGATGTCAGTGTCGACACACAATTCGGATAGATTTTTTGAAACGGAAAGCCCAGCCATCTTTGCCGAATTCCTAGCCTCAGCACTACTATCAAAGGTCGTCACCTCAAAACCTGCTTTGGCGACATGACCAGCCATTGCCAACCCCATTGCTCCAATTCCAATCATTCCAACTTTCACAGCAGATCTCCTAATTAATTACAATATTTGAAAGTATTCTCTTGCAGTAAGAGAGACTAAACCTTCGTTACAGACAAAGTCTTTCTTTTAAATGTTCCCGTATACGGAACGACGGTCCAAAAATGCTTGAGCCAAACCAGAATTTTAAACTAACCTGTTTCTCGAAGTGGGAGAAATCCGCATTTGCCGGCACGGCGATACCGTGGAGTTCTTTGCAGCATTAATATAGAACGCTTGCGGCGACCTGGGAGGGAATGCATGGACTTTTATTCAATATTCCAACCGCTCTTCAATATTATTACGTCACCGTATCTAATGGGTTTGATATTGATGGCCATCCCGCTTGGGATGTTTTTTGGTGCCGTTCCAGGGCTAGGAGGAAAACTGGGGATTGTTTTAGTGATTCCTTTTGTTTTTGGAATGGATCCGCTTGCTGGGGCCGTATTCCTGCTAGCGATGCACGCAGTTGTTCATACTGGTGGGTCAATCCCTTCAATTCTTTTCGGCGTTCCAGGCACTGGACCCGATGCCGCAACAATTGTAGATGGCTTTCCCATGGCCCAGCGTGGCGAAGCGGGCCGAGCACTAGGTGCGTCCTTGGGTGCGTCCGGCGTCGGCGGGATAATCGGTGCCCTTTTTATAGCAGTAATGCTTCCGTTTCTTCGACCTGTTGTCTTAGCCTTTAGTCCCGCTGAATTCTTTCTGCTAGCACTTTTTGGAATTACCTTTATCGCGATGTTATCAGGAGACAGTCTAATCAAAGGCATTGCGGTCGGATTTCTAGGGTTGATGGTCTCGTTAATTGGCCTCGACCCACACACAGGGTCACAGCGGTTCACGTTCGATCAGCTTTTCCTTTGGGATGGCGTCAGTGTTATAGCTGCGGTTCTGGGTATTTTCGCGATCCCTGAAATGTTGTCTCTTGGTGTAAAGGGAGGCGCAATCGCAGAAGTTAAAGGCAAGCCAGCACGCTATGATTTTGCACAAGTGATAGACGGGATTTACGACGTCTTTCGAAACCCCTGGCTCACGGTCAGAACATCGATAATTGGTGCAGCTATCGGTGCAATACCTGGACTTGGTGGTGACGCTGCTTCTTGGCTATGTTACGGCCACGCTGTTCAAACCTGCAAAAATCCTGAAGAATTTGGCAAAGGCGACGTGCGCGGTGTAATCGCGCCTGAGACAGCCAATAACTCCAAAGAAGGTGGATCCCTCTTGCCAACTTTGTTTTTCGGAGTTCCTGGTAGCTCAGGCATGGCAATCCTGCTTGGAGCATTCGTTATGCTAGGTATTCAGCCTGGACCACAAATGGCATTGACCGGTATGAACCTGGTTTGGTCGTTGATTTGGGCGCTGGCTTTGGCAAACTTCCTTTCGGTATTTGTCTTCTTGGCCATGGCTCCAGCGTTTTCAATGCTAGTTTTCATACGCGGTGCTCTCTTGATCCCCTTTGTCCTCGTTTTGGCATTTCTTGGAGCCTATTTGTCTGAAGCCTCCTGGGAAAACATGGTTCTTTTAGTGGGCATTGGAATACTTGGGTACTTTTTGAAAAAACACGGCTGGCCACGTCCTCCGTTTGTGATCGGTTTGGTGCTCGGGTCTATTGCTGAAGACTCCATCCACAAGGCTTTAGCTATCTGGGGGCCAACGTTTTTTCTCCGCCCGCTATCATTATTATTGATCGCGCTGATTGTGCTGACAGTCGTGATCTACATATATCGGCTTAGAACCTCAGACAAAACAAAGGGTGTGCATTATGACGTTTGACGGTAAGATAATTACCACTTTGGTAATGCTGATCCTCTTTATGGGAGCCTGCTTAATGGCTTTGGGGTTACCCACGAAAGCCGCTTTCATGCCGTTGTTGATCGGAATTCCAGGCATAATTCTTTGCTCCGCGCAATTAGTACTCGACATTCGAGACGCGCGGTCTCCGAAAGTGGATGAAGCCGAAAAGGGAGTTGCAGTTGTCCCTGCTGATGACGGTAGGTCCGAAGCATCAATGTTCTTATGGCTTGGTGTCTTCTTGGCTTTATTACTCGGCTTTGGTTTTGCAATCGGGGGACCACTCGCCGTATTATTTTTTGTTTATTTTGAAAAAAAGAATAACTGGCTAAATGCCTTGTTTGCGTCAGCAGGCACATTTGCAGTGCTTTTTGGAGTATTCGGTTGGATTCTTGAACTCACACTTTTTAAAGGCTTCATAATAGAAGCCCTCTTCTGAGTTAGGTGGGCTTTAATTATGCTATTGATAAATAATGACGTCGTTGCACAGGTTCTAACGATGGACATGACATTGTCTGCATTGGAGCAATCGTATATCGATGTTGCTGAAGGTCGAGGCATCTGCAGACCGCGCATAGACATCGGAATCCCAACAGATGACCCGTCAAAATTTTATCGATGGGGCACTATGGAAGGAGGTTCAAACCGAGGCTATTTCGCGATCAGGATGAAATCTGATATCATTCATTATGAAACAGCCAAAAACGGAACGCTTACACAAGAAAAATACTGTGGAGAACCGGGGCTGTTCTGTGGGTTAATATTCCTGACCGATGTGCAGTCTGGTCGACCACTCGCTCTGTTGAATGATGGTGTGTTACAACATATGCGCGTTGGCGCTGACGGAGGTATCGGAGTTAAATACATGTCACGCCCTGACTCAAAGGTTATCGGGATGCTGGGCAGCGGCGGTATGGCTGAAACGCACATGAAGTCTTTCACAGCAGTCCGTGATATTCGAAAGCTTCAGATTTACAGCCCGACAAGGGCGAACCGTGAGGCATTTGGCCAAGAGATGGCTGATATCTACGGCATTGAAGTGCAAGTCTGTGACCAACCGGAACAGATATACAAAGGGGCGGACATTGTTGCGTCTCTGACTAATGCAACAAAGCCGGTTTTAGACGGAAGACTATTGGAACCCGGCACCCACGTCGTGAACATCGGTGGCGGTGGTCTACCCGATCAAAATACGATCGAAAGAGTCGGAGTGTATTTGCGCTTTGGCGACGCTCCGCCGCCGCGGGGTCACGAAGGGACTGGCCTTTTGGATGATGAATATCTGACATGGCAAATCGGAAACGCCGATGGACAAAAGGATAATAACCGCGCCCACAGAGGACTCCTGCCTGAAAAGCGCGTGTCGCTGTCAGATTTGGCGGCCGGTCGAGTGACGGGGCGGACATCGGACAGCCAGATCACTTGGTCAGAGCGCGGCAATGTGCAAGGGGCACAATTTCATGCGGTCGCAGGTGTTACTTATGAGGCAGCACAGAAAGCTGGCTTGGGGCACCCTTTGCCGGACGAATGGTTTTTGCAAACGATAAGGAACTGAATTTTCGAGCGACAGGCCCATGAGCAACGTTAAGTCCCTTTCAGTTTCGCATCGTGCGGGCTAGAATTACGTAAAAGGAAATAGAACAAAAATACAGGTATAACGATGGATAAGCTAGTATTACGAACTGCCTTGGGCAAACACGCTCATGTTAAACCACTCCGTGATGGGCGGGTTTCGTCCAGTCGCATCGCGTTCGACTGGGTCGAGATTGAGCCGCTGCCTCGTGCTTTTCGTCGGATGGTCCGTGAAGACGATCTTGATCTGTCGGAATTAGCCATTGTGACTCATCTTATGGCACATCACTTCGCAAAGCCGATCGCTGGTCTTGCTATTCCACTTTGGTGGCGGTTGCCTCACGAAAATCTTGTTTGCGAAACATCAGGTCCAATCAAATCACCGAAAGATCTGGAAAACTGCAAAATCGGTGTGCGCGCCTATGGTCAGACCTCTGGTGTTTGGGTTCGGGGCATCCTCCAGCATGCATACGACGTTAAAATGGACAGTATTACTTGGGGTACAATAGAAGACGCCCATCTTTCGGAGTATACAGACCCTAAGAATTGCGTACGCTATCCGGCCGAGCCACCGCTTCGCCAGCTAATGCTTGAGGGTGAGTTTTCTGCTATCATGGGCGAACGGGTTGTGGACCCTTCCGGTATTCGTACGGTTATTCCAGATGCAACAGAAGCTGCGCATGCCTGGATTGCCGACACTGGTATTAATCCGGTGAACCATTGTGTTGCACTTCGCAATGAGCTGGTAGCCACGCATGATTGGTTGCCAGCTGAGCTAATGTCTCTGTTCGACGAAGCCCGCACTATTGCCATCGAACAGGATAGTGCAGTAGCCCCACCGGCCTATGGCCTGGAACACAACATTGCGTCTTTGCAATGTGCGTTAGACTATTCTTACGAACAAATGATAACGCCGCGCCGCTACATGGCAGAGGAGTTATTCCTGCCTCTCTAAAAGATCTGGTCCTGTCGCGGTTTGATGCCGCTCCTTTGATAGCATTTACTGCAAAAAAGGAAATGAACTATGGGACGAATGCGGACTGACGAATTCCGAAAGATGCAGTGCGCATCGCACTGACCAACGAGCTTACACGTAAACAAGTGACGGATGATCTAGGTGTCGGGATGCCGACGCTGCTATGTTGGCTAAAATGGGGGCACTTCTGGAGTTGAAAGCAGACTACCCCAAAAGCGAGACACTTCGTGATCTCAAGCGGTTGGCGACGGCCAGGCTGGCATTTTTCAAAGACTGGACTGTAGCAAAGGGGCGACTTACTGCGACCATGCACAAACTGCTTAACGGTGTCGAGTGATGATATCCACTAGTGCTGGCTTGCCAGACTTAACAACCTCCAGCGCCCGTCGCAAAGCTGCCGCTACGTCCCCTGGTCGGTCTATTGGACCTTCGGCCCACATTCCCATCCCCTTGGCAATGGTTGCAAAGTCGGGCTCTGGATCAAATAAATCCATACCAATATGAGCTTTGCCTTCATCGGTGCCACGAGAACGCGCCATGCGCATTTGGTGATGCCAGTCGTTGTAGTAAGCGCGGTTATTGAACATCACGATCAATAGTGGGATGTCATGCTTTGCTGCGGTCCAGAGCGCACCAGCATCGTACATTAAATCGCCGTCTGGCTGGATCGCGACGACAACTTTGTCACTTTTCTTATGTGCTAGTGCCACTCCCAATGAAATGCCTATCTGAGTAGAGGTGCCCAATCCCTTACCAGGGTGGCGATATGGTTTGTCAAAATCCCACAATTTGCGTGTCCACTGACGCAATGTGCCCGAAGACAAAACCCAGTCTTCGTCTTTTACTATGTCCCATACTTCTTCGGCCAACCTCGCGGGTGTCAGTGGTGAGGCGTCTCGGTCAACTTTGGCTTCCTCAGCCCATGTCGCAAATATCAGGTCGTGGCGAGCAGAAATCTTGGTCTTTCGGGCGGATATTTTCTTTCCCAAAGCTGGGTCGGCGAATATTAGTCGCTGTGCGATCTTGGTCATTTGTGGCATGACGAGACGAGGATCACCCAGCGCGCTGAGAGTTTTGGGAAGATATCGCCCATAATCCAACGACCACGACGAAATACCCGTCTCATGAAAGCCTACTTCCATCCATGTGCAGTCATTTGAAAGATAAGTAGTGAGTTCGCGGGTCGTACTATCCAGTTTGGCAGTTGCTTTTTCCCAATCCACTACGTCAAGTGCGAGTATGGCGTCAGCCTTCGCTAAAGATTCAGTATCCATTGATAATGCTTGCGGGTGGCGGTTGGGAAAGCAAAGCGCGCTATTCACGTCCCACACGGCAACTCCAAGTGTTTCAACCAGTGTTACAAGTTTGTCAAAATTACCTGGCTGACGCCCGCTGAATTCAGCCATGATCCAGGGCCGTTTGGCATAGAGTAGGGTACGAACAATGTTCTCCAACGTTATTGGATCCGCAGCCATAGGCGATGGAGTCTTCTGGATGTCTGCCCTTATTGGTGGGAGCTCGACGGTCAGAGGTTTTTCTTGAAGCATAGCATCGTAACACAGATAAATTGGACCTGCAGGTTCTGTAACCATCGCCGAATAAGCCCGCATGAAACTGTCGGGAACGCCCTCGATCGAATGAGGTTGGTAATCAAACTTTGTAAAGTTACGAACCGCATCACCTTGACTCTGAGCCGTGTGATGCCAGTCGGAACGGGGGCGGCGTTTACTTTCGTCCATTGGTCCAGTTGCACCAAGAATGAAAACTGGCGCCCGGTCGGTAAAAGCGTAGTAAACTGCCATCTGTCCGTGCAACAACCCGACCAAATCGTGCAAAATACAAGCCATAGGTTTGCCTGTCGCCTTGGCAAAGCCGTGGGCTATTTGCACTGCGGTCTCTTCGTGCTGGCAAACCAGCATCTTTGGGTTATTTTCTCCGTAATTAATCAGGCTGTCGTGTAAACCGCGAAAACTGGCTCCAGGGTTGATCGCGATGTACTCAAATTCATAGCTTTGGAGCAGGTCAACAATTACGTCGGACTGGTATTTCTGATAAGGTGGTTTCAGCTTATTAGTCATTGTTACCTCTGAGTTTGAAGGGGCTTATCTCATAATAGTGGGTGCGCCAAAGTTGGTTATTAATCCGACGACCATCGCCAAAACTCCAGCTAAAATAGGGACCAGTAATACGGAGAGAACACGCATTCGAAAAAAAGATGCACCCAATAGGGGTAATTCGTAAATAAGAATACGGTGAGCGGCAAAAATACTCCAAGAGGTGATAAACGTAACCAAACCAACTGTTGAGGCTCCCGCTTTTGAAAAAACTGCTGCCACAGCGAATGCGATTACTGGTCCAGCAGGAATAAGCAGCCCAGCACCGGCTGCAAGCGGGATAACCATGAGACCGGCCTCCGGTCCAAGATATCGAGCTATCGCTTCTTTTGGCAGGATCTGGGCAATAAAACCGGCTGCGATCAGAGCACAGATCATCCGTGGTATAAGCTTGGCTCCCTGCTCGACTAAGCGTTTTACAATTGGCCCAATTGGTTCGCGTCGCCTTAGAGCTATGACCAGCAATATCAAAAGAACCGTTGAAAGGAGCAGTAATCCAATATTCATACCTAAAGATCCTTTTACTTGTCAGGGAATGTGACGGTAATTGGCAGAGACCTAGCAATGAGGCCAGCTACGATTGGCAAAGGCAAACTAATTAAGAAACGTAGCATAGCAAATTCGGTACCCATAAATGGTACATCCCAAACCAGAATCCGCTGTAATCCCAAGGTTGCCCATGCTGTAATAAATGCTACCAACGCCCCTCTGTCCGCCCCAGAAATCGCTAGGACTGCCAAGAGAGCATAGGCCGAAGAAGGGCCGCCAGGCGTCACTGTTCCAGCAATCGTTGCGATGATCAAACCCGCAAAACCCGAGTCTGCACCAACCAATGATGCGATTCGATTGCGTGGCAACATGACCCAAATAAGCGCGGCTATCGTCAATGCGATCACTATCCTAGGGAAGAGCTTAGCCAGTAACTCTGCATCACCAACAAAAGTTTCCAGAAACAACTCCGTTCCTTTTATCCGCCAGCACAACGCACCGGATAAAACGGCGACAACCAAAAAACCGAGGAAACCTTTTCCGAACGCGTCTCGCACGACATCTTTGCGCCAAGTCGGGTCTTTTAAATAGGAAAATTCAGACATTCTGATTGACCTCATTAGTGGTGATGTTCGCCATCATCATGTGAATGGCCATGTGCCTTGTCTTGGTCATCACGATATTTTCGTTCCAGTTGGGCAGGTTCTGAATGACCTGCCGTAACAGCTTCGATCACTGAGCGGAAAAGGTCGGCATCCGGCGGAAGTTGTGCAGCCAGAAAACCGGCAAGACGAGCGAATGCGATAGCCTGTGAAGCCATGGCATCCACTGCTTCGTCGTCTTCTACAAATAATGCGTCAGACAAAGCACGAGTCAGACCTGCTCGAAAGATTTGGCCCATGTACGTAGCCCTTCCTTCACTTGTGGAAAGGCCATTCGGCCCTGTTTCTGGTGCCTTGGATAGGGTCACGCCAATCATCTTGGACATCACGCCAAATCGTTCCAGCAGTTCTTGATTAATTGAGATATTTTCATCGATTTCGCCGCACATTTTGTCAACCTCGCATTCTAAGATAAAAATTCCAACACTTCTGAAACAGTGTTGGATTGTTCAGGGTAACCCGGTAGCTGGGCCAGTCTCTTGGTTCAATTGCCTTAGCTGTTCCTAGAAGCCGCACTCGGCTCAAAGTGCCAGTATTTATCCAAAATCTACCAGTTTGGTCACGAATTGAAAAGTGTTCATTGGAATCAAGGATTTCTGTCGCAGTCAAAATTGAAATGGCATCACAAATCAGTTGGGGTGTTTTTTGAGACATTTCCGATCAACCCATTTCTAAAATTCTGGTTAGACTTTCGAATGAAATTATGCCGCCAATTCCTACTGCAACCATTCCAATCGCAATATTTATTGCTGATGAGGTAACACCCAACTGTAGTTGCAGGCGAAGGAGTGGCATACTGACTGCAAGAGTTAAAAGTGCCATTCCCAGAATTGTGCCCAACCCAAATATCGCTAGGTAAGTCATTGCCTGTGAGTAACTATCGGCTCCAGCCGACATTAAAATGAGAAACGCCGCAGACCCAGCAAGTCCGTGGACCATTCCAACAACAGTTGCTTGGAATTCAGGAAAAAATTTACGGTCGTGTTTGTGACCCTGATTGCGGCTCTTATGTGGCTGGCTTTCATTTTTGTGGCTGTGGCTGTGGAAATGGATATGCCGTTGCTCTTCATGCTCGTGACTATGCACTTGAGTCCGATCGCGGCGGAGCCACCACAAAACATGCGCACCCAATCCTAAAATCATAACTCCGACAAGTAATTCTAACTGGGCTTCGAGTTTATGAGAGATATGAAACCCAAGCAGGAACACTGAAGTGCAAACCGTAAATAGCGAAAGTGTATGCCCACAACCCCAAGCCACACCGCGTGCAAAAATGCTTGAAGCAGAGCGGCCCTTGGTTTGCATTGCAGTCACAGCAATTAAGTGGTCAGCCTCCATTGCGTGGCTCATGCCAATCAGGAAACCAAAGGGTAGAACGGTCAAAATATCCATGCTGGTTCCTCCTTATGCCCGAAGGGCAGTTAGCATTGCTGGGATAAAAGTTTCATCTTCTGCAACAACCAGAACTGACGCGAATTGACGCAAAGTGCTAACTACAGTTTCTGAAGTCAATTGAGCTTTTGGTTTAGCCAGAGCCAGGCCAACGATCATGATTTTTCGTTCGAAAGCAAAGCGTGCGATTGCCTCAGCTGCTCCTGCGCTATTCCCGTCCGATGCGATCAAAATTGCAATATCTGCCCCATCTAATTCGGTCGCTAGATTAGTCGCAGTTCCGTCAGGATTGGACAAAGCTAGGGCACTCGATTTTATACTTTCCTGATTAGGAACAACTGTAATGAAATGTGCTCCATTCCAAGGGTCGTCAACAATCGCATACATTGCTTCAGCTGCTATTTGATCAAGTGCAAATATTCTAGATACACGTCCTCTCGAGTTTGGATAGTTTACTCGAAACTGTGCTTCTTTTGTTGTAGCTGCTAGAGAGCAGCCACTTAGGAGAGTAGGATGAAAATGCGAGTCCATCTATTACACTGATGTCCGAATTTTTCCTATGTCGGCGGTTAATGCATCCTTGCATACCTCGACATAGTTTTGATTCGGTTCAAGAACAACCGCCACAGAACGAACTTTCTGGTGTTTTGGATCCCGTCCCGGAGGTGTGGTTCCCTTCTCGCGTAGTGCAATCACTGCTTTGCGTAAACGGTGACGTGCCATGATGATGCCGTTGTCTGTCGAAACCAGATTTTCCTTTGTCCGGTCACATATAGGCCCCATAGATTCTTGTAGACTTGCATCTTGCATGGCAATGCCTTTGATACCCGAATAGGTGTCGCCCCGTTTTTG
>ENA-OSJC01002370-OSJC01002370.1-marine-metagenome-genome-assembly--contig:-NODE-2370-length-14315-cov-28.030341_pt1 | contig 14315 bp, 7 predicted proteins | sample MGYA00237885_ERZ534234 | MGnify/ENA primary metagenome ERZ534234 (study PRJEB26413, sample SAMN06343907) | marine metagenome | isolation source: coastal waters | place: Atlantic Ocean: West Antarctic... | reverse complement strand
GTATCTTTTTTATTTAATGTATCTAAGAAAATTGAATTCATTTATTAAGTTTTTCTAGAGCTATTTTATTAGCATTTATAAATTTATCTATATCGTCTTTTTCTAGAGCAGAAGAAAAAAACAAGCATTCATATGGAGATGGAGGTAAATAGATGCCTTGTTCGAGCATTAGCTGGAAGTAGTCGGCAAATTTTTCTTTATCACAGCATATTGCATCCTCATAGTTATTAATTTCTTTTTTATCAGTAAAAAACAGAGTTAGCATAGAACCATTTCTATTTATTACTGCCTTAGTATTTGTAGCTTTTATATTATTTAATAAACCTTGATGAATAGCATCTGAAATTCGTTCAAGATGAGCATAAAAATTATTATCTAATTTATTTAATACGGTCAATCCCGCGGACATTGCAAGAGGATTTCCAGAGAGTGTTCCTGCCTGATAAACAGGGCCATTTGGAGCTAAAAAATCCATTATCTCTTTACTCCCACCATAAGCTCCAACAGGAAGACCACCTCCTATAATTTTACCTAATGTTGTAATATCAGGTTTAACATCATAATATTCTTGAGCTCCAGCTTGAGCTAATCTAAAGCCTGTCATTACTTCATCAAAGATTAACAGACAATTGTATTTATCACAGAGCTCTCTAAGACCTTGTAAAAAATCTTTATTTGGTAATACTAGGCCCATGTTACCTGCTACAGGCTCCACAATAATTGCGGATACTTGATTATTATGATCAATCAATAAACTCTCCACAGATTCTAGGTCATTGTAGTTAGCTATTAATGTGTCCTTAGCAGTGTTTTTTGTCACTCCAGGGCTATCTGGCAAACCCAGGGTCATCGCTCCTGAACCTGCTTTAATTAAAAAACTATCTCCATGGCCATGATAATTTCCTGAGAACTTAATTATATACTCCTTTTTAGTGTAACCACGAGCAAGTCTAATAGCACTCATTGTAGCCTCTGTTCCTGAGTTAACCATCCTTACTTTTTCAATGGAAGGAATCATGGAAATTATTTTATTAGCCATTTGAGTCTCCAAAATAGTTGGTGCCCCATAGCTAGTGCCTCGAGCAGCAGTTTCATTGATTGCATTTAAAACATCGTCGTGGGCATGACCTAATATCATTGGGCCCCATGATGAAACAAAATCTATGTATGTGTTACCATCAATATCGGTGATTTTACATCCTTTAGCTTTAGATATAAAAATAGGAGAACAGTTAACACTTTTAAAGGCTCTCACTGGAGAATTAACACCTCCGGGGATAACCTTCTGAGCTAATTTAAATTCTTTAATACTTTTTGTAAACTCCATTTATTTATTATTTAATCTATCCGCAATATCCAAGGCATGGTATGTAATAATTATATCGGCTCCAGCTCTTTTAATTGAAGTAATAATTTCCATTACTATATCCATCTCTTTAATCCAATTATTTTGTGAGGCTGCTTTTATCATTGAGTACTCACCACTGACGCTATATGCAATTACAGGAACATTAGTATGTTCTTTAATCTTATAAATTATATCCAAATAACTTAAAGCAGGCTTTACCATTATCATATCAGCCCCTTCATTTAGATCTTGTTCTACCTCTCTAAATGCTTCTCTAGAATTCGCAAAATCCATTTGATATGATTTTCTATCAAAATCTTTAGGAGCACTTTCAGCAGCATCTCTAAAAGGACCATAAAAGGCCGAAGCGTATTTTACTGCATAGGATAAAATTGGGATTTTAATAAAGCCCGATTTATCTAAGGAGTTTCTAATCTGTGCAACCCTACCATCCATCATATCTGAGGGAGCAATGATATCGGCACCAGCCTTGGCTAATGATACCGCCTGACTTGCTAATGTTTTTATAGTAAGATCATTGTCGACATCACCATCAATAATTGTACCACAATGCCCATGCTTTGTGTATTCACAATTACAAACATCTGCTATTACTAAGAGATTAATTTTCTGTCTTCTAATTTCTTTTATTGCTTTTTGGACAATACTATTTTCTTGACAAGCAATTTCTCCTGTTTCATCTTTATTTTCTGGAATTCCAAAAATCAAAATACTTTTCACCCCTTTACTTATAACATTTTTACATTCTGAAATAAAATTATCAATCGATAATTGATACTGGCCAGGCATTGAAGAAATTTCATTTCTAATATTTTCTCCTGGACAGACAAACATGGGATATATTAAATCGTCTACACTGATTTGTGTGTCTCTTACCAATTCTCTTAGAATAGGATTATATCTTAGCCTTCTTAATCTAGTTTTAGGAAATGTCATATTGAATATTATTTAATTTAAAATATCTAATAATTTCTTCTGTGATTGCTTCAAAAGACTGCTGTTTAGAAGTTATAACAGGCTTAAAACCTTTGTTTTTAATAAAATCTGATGTTGTGTTTCCTATAGTAACAATATGTGTTTTTATAGGGTCATAAAGTTTACTAAAAGACTCAAAGGAAGAAGGGCTAGTAAATACGGTAATGGATTTTTCGTTTTCTAAAATTCCTTGTAAATCTATATTAACAGAATTATGAAGAGAGGTCTGATAGGCATCTACTCTAGAAATATCACATAAACTTTTTAAGCCAGAAAATAAATTATCTGGGGCGAGATTCCCTTGAACTAAAAGGGTCTTTTTATCTTTTATAGCTTCGTAAGCAATTAATTGCTCAAGTAAACCATCGGAGTAATTTAGGCTAGAAATTAATTTTGGAGCTACACCAAACTCTCGTATCTTATTTGCAGTTTTACTGCCTAAACAAATAGCAGTAACTTTTTTTTCATACTGGACTTTTACAAAAGGAAAATTAAAAAATGCTTCTACCCCATTTTTACTAGTGAAAATATAATAATCATAGTCATCAAGTGAGAAGGGTTTAATATCATTATGACTTATCTCTATCATAGGGAAATGATGGATATTATAGCCAAAATCTATCAACTTATTAAAAGATGAAATATCTCCACTATTTGTAAGAATAATATTTTTTATTTCTTTCATATTAATTTAAGTTTTGACTTAAATTTTTAATAATTTCTCTACCTCCTTTAGCTAAAATTTTATCAGCAATTTCAGAGCCTAACTGTTTATTTGCTTCATATTTTTGCTTTAGAGATTCTTTTACAATCTCACTACCATCTTCTGAGCCAACAAGAGCCTCTAAACAAATAGTATTATCCTCTAAAGTTGCATGAGCAGCAAAGGGCACATGACATCCCCCAGAGAGAGCATGTAAAAAATCTCTTTCTGTAGTAACACATATTTGAGTGTTTCTATCATTAATCTTAGTAACTATATCTAAGCAAGAGGTGTCTCCTTGCCTAATTTCTATTGCTATTGCTGCCTGACCAGGGGCTGTAAGCATAAAATCAGTATCTAGAAACTGGGTAATATACTTCTCTAGTCCAAGCCTAATAACTCCAGCTGCAGCCATAACAAGGCCATCATAATGACCATCAAGCATTTTCTGTATTCTGGTGTCTACATTACCTCTAATTTCTCTAACAGTAAGTTTACTATTGAAAGCCAATAGTTGTGACTTTCTTCTTAGAGATGAAGTTCCTATAATATCTTTTGGAGAAAAATCCTTTAAAGGTTTCTTGTTATTACTGATAAAAACATCTCTATGATCATGACGCTTTAAGATTGCTCCTAGCATACTTTTAGATGGTAATTCTGTAGGGAGGTCTTTTAGGCTATGAACAGCAATATCTATTTCTTCAGATTCAAGAGCAAGCTGAATTTCAGTAGTAAAAAAACCTTTATCCAATAAAGTACTTAAAGATTTATCTAATAGTTTATCTCCTTTAGTTTTTATAATTTTTAATGTAATAGAAAGATCAGGAAATAATAAAGAGAGCTTATCTAAAACAAGATTTGCTTGAAATAAAGCCAGCTTACTTCCTCTGGTACCAATGACTAAGCTATTTTTCATCAGCAAAAATTTTGTTTATCACCTGTAGAGCCTCTTCATTCTTACCATTATCACTTACATGCTTAATTTTTTTAATTAAATTATTAATAAACTTATTTCTAAGTCTATTATGTTGATTAGAAAAATTGGAGCAATCTTTTAAAAATGTATTACAGCATGAACATTTTTCTAGATCAGAATTTAGCAAATTATTAAACTGATCGTTTAGAGATAATATAGAAGGACGCAATTGACGCGAAGTAGTCCAATCATCAAACTCTAAAAGAAAGAAGTCAATAAATTCTTCTGCTTTAGAAATCTGGGATTTCCTCTTATTATAATTTTCGTTCACTAAATCTTTTAGTCCATCAATATTGATTAGCTCAACTCCTTTAATATCGGATAAAGAGCTAGGAAGATTTCTAGGTACGCATAAGTCAACAAGTAAAAGTTGTTTATCTTCTCTTTCATCCATTATCTCTTTAACCTGTTCATAGGAGATAAGCGTATTTTTTGACGATGTAGAGAATATCGCTATATCACTATCTTTAATTCCTGATTGTAACTGAGAAAAATCTATGGATTTAATACCATACTGCTTAGCAATATTAATTGCTTTAGTAGCGTCTCTATTGGTAACTGTTAACTCCTTTATTTCTTTTTTAAGAAGATGCTGGATAGTTAAAATGGAAGTCTCTCCTGCTCCAACAGCAAGGACGCTAGTCTTTTTTAAATCAAATAACCTAGAGCTCTTCTCTACAGCAGCGTAACTTACAGAGACAGCTCCCTTGTCAATGAGCGTGTTTGTTCTAATATATTTTCCTGTTTCAAAAGATTTCTGGACCATTCTACTGATAATAGGTCCAAGCATTTTATTCTTTTTAGCAAAGGCAAATGCTACTTTAATCTGTTCAACAATTTGATATTCACCCACTATCATAGATTCTAATCCAGCAACAAGTCTAAATAAATGTTCAGATACATCTATTCCTGTTTTCTTATTTACATAAGGAGAAAGACTCTCAAAAAAAGATTTGTAATCAACAAGGGCTTTTAATATACCATGCATGATCTTACTCTCCTGACCTATATGATTTTCATATTCAAAATATATTTCAGTTCTATTACAAGTAGAAAGAATCATTAAGCCTTCCACATCATAGTTTTTTTCTAAAATAGTATGGAACTCTATTTTCTGATTATCAGAAAAATCAAATTTTTCCCTAATCTCTACAGGAGCGTGCTTATAATTTATACTAATTAGTCCAATCATTGATGGTGTTTTTAAACACCACAAAGTTAGTTTTGAATTCTGAATGAATTCTGAAGATTTTATATTATTAACTACTTATAGAGTTATAAATAATAGTTCTAAATAACAGATTAAATAGAGACTATTTATCCGCCTTTAAAAACTTTTTGATTTTATCTATCATAGCATAAAAAATAGCTAGTAACAAGCCTGCTATAAATAGCTTATTATCTGCTACCTCATTCTTTAATAGAAAGCCATAGATAAGAGTTATAATCATGTCAACAGCAATCATCCCTAGGCCAATCCCCATAGTTATTTTAGGGTTTTTTTTGGCAAGCAACAAAATTAAATCATTTAAGGGAATTAATAATGCAATTAATAATGCCCCAACTACAAAACTTATCATCTTCAATTATCTGTTTACACTACATATAAAAGGACAAAAAAATATCCAATTTTCAGTTGACAAATCTAATTAAAATCTTAACATTAAATAATTAAAATATTAAGCTTTATTAACAATTTTATAGTTTATACAAAAAGGGCTTATAAATTTACTTTCATACCTAGGCGCATCCATCTTCCAGGCTGAGGAACATTACCATAATCAACATAAGTATTGTCTGCAATATTATTTACCTCTAAGAAAACATTAATTTTTTCAAAGGAATGAGAAAGCTTGGCTGAGAAAAGCCAAAACTTGGGGTATTCTACTTCATCTAAAGAGATTAACATCTCATCAAATTTAATGTAAGAGCCTTCCCTATCTTGCATGATAGCCCTCCAATTTATTCGAGTTTTTTTACCAATTTTTTGGGTTACACTTATAGATAACTTTTCTCTTAAGTTATCTAAAATATATTTAGACTGAAAGCCTGTGCTATTGGTATCCAGCTGATTAAAGCTATAATTAAAGGAAAGCTTTTTAATAGGAAGATTTGTGTTAAGGAGCTTATTAATATTAATGTTAGAGCTTATTTCATAGCCATTACACTCTACAGAGGATAGGTTAGCAGTTTGCCAAATACTATCTCCAGATAATAAGACCCAGTCAATCATATCGGTCCCTTGTCTTTGGTAGAAGGTAACAAAAGTATTATGGAGCTTATTTTTTATATTTATTCCGAGCTCGGTATTAGTAGAATATTCACTTCTAAGGAAAGGGTTCCCTTGATTGGTAGGAGAAGAATAATATCTTTCCGTATAATTTGGGGCACGCATGGACTCATTATATGAGGTGAATATCTTGATGTTATCATTCACCTTATAGGAGATGTCTATTCCTGGAAAATAATTATTTCCATATACAGAGTTTATATTAAGCATCACCCCCGCTGAGATGGTAAGCTTATCTATTTCAATATTCTTTTCAGCAAATATACTGGTGGTAGTCTCGGATTTACCCTTGTAATAAAAGTTACTATCATTGTCCACTGCAATAGGGCTTTCAAGATCCTCTCCTAAAACATTACTTAATATCTGATCGGTTCTAATTTCCATTCCAATAACGTTGGAACCATTTTTTGTTTTTTGGATTGCATTAGACTCCATGGCAAAGACATTGGTCTTATGAAAATTTTGATACCACTCAGGGTTATCTCTAAAAAGTGTGAAATCATCTTCATGCATCCTCCAGTAGAATTTATTATGAAGAGCTATTTTTCCATTTCTCTTAAATTGTAAAGAAGCGAAAGTTGTTTTAGTCTTTTCAAATTGATCTGGGTAGGAAGGAGTATAAAAATTATAGGCACCAAACTCCTTATCTATTATTCCAAAGTTAAAAAGAGCAAACACCGTATTTATCTGGGTATTGGCCTGGTAGTATAGATTATTAATTTTATAGTCCATCCCTTCAATATAACCGTCTGATGTTTTACTGGAAACAGAGATATTATTAAATATTGAATTAATCTTTTTAGAATAATTTAATTCTCCAAACATAAAATTATTATCTCCACCACTTATAATAGCAGAAGATTTAACTTTTCTTTTAGTAATGATATTTATAGCACCCGTATAGGCGTAGTTACCATATACTCTAGAGGCTCCTCCAGTTAAAACTTCTATTCTTTTTATTTGCTCTAAGGAAATAGGAATATTCATATTATGGTGTCCAGTCTGAGGATCATTGAATTTTATGCCATTAAGCATTATAAGAACCTGCTCGTAGGAACCCCCTCTGATACTGACATCCGACTGTACCCCCTGACCAGAGCGCTGTCTCACATCTACATTAAGAGCATATTCTAAAAGGTCTTCCAATGTTTGAACAGGAGCTTCTTTTATTTGCTCGGAGGTTATAACATAAACATTTGTGTTATTAGTGGAATTAGAAGCTCTATTTTCACTAACGACAACCTCACTTATATTTTTGGTTAGTATATTTTTTTGGGCAGATGCTATTATACTTATTGAAAAGGATATAGCTGTTAAAATAATTATTCTTTTTATCATCATATTTTTAAAATTATAGCGAAAATAAATAAAATCTTGATGCTATTATTTTTTTAGTAAAATTGTTATAAAAATACTTATCATAAGAGTCAAATTTTAAGTTATTAATACTACGTATAAACACCTAATTACTAGAGAAAGAAGCTTTTTCAGCTGAAGTTATTAACAGCCAAAACTTAATATCTTCATTTTTTTTTCAATTCTAAATTGCTGATAATCAACAATTTGGTTGCTTAAATTATTAAAAATAGAAAAATATAGGCTTTATCAGAGTAGATTCTGTCAGAAATTACTTAAATTTGGAAGGTCGTGAGCAATTAAGATTTAAATTAACAAAATTCAAATTTATATTACACGATTTTTTTTGGAGTTTTCTGATTATAAAAACAGTTTTTTACTGTGCTTATAGCGATCCTGGAAAGATAAGGAAGACTCTTGGAATTTAACGATGTTGAGTAAAAACAAGTTTTAAAAATGACGAAAAATAGCCTTTATCAGCTTCCTCTGATGTTGAATACGTATCTTAATTGCTGCCTATTTTCTAATTTTATTCCGCAACGATGTCTAAGAGCCATTACGTTAAATCGTGATGGTTTTTTGCATTCTAACAATTTTAATAACTAAATTAACTATTATGAAAAACAAGTTTAACAAAATGATGTTTGCTCTTGTTGCCTCGTTTGCACTTATGGTGTCGACAGTTTCTGCAACAGTAGTAAACGTACAAATTTTTACTGGTTCATATGGTTCTGAAGTAAGTTGGGATTTAACTGATGCTACTGGTACAATTATATTGTCCGGTGCTGGTTACAACTCAAACTTCACTGAAGATAACTATATAGATCTTGTAGATGGTTGTTACGATATGAATATGTATGATTCATACGGTGATGGATGGAACGGTGGTACTTACACTGTTTTAGATTCATTGTCAGGTAATATTCTATTTACAGGTGGCCTTACAGGAGGATCTTTTGGAACCGACGCACTTTGCTTTGGTCCTGCTGGATGTACTGATCCAAATGCCGATAACTATGACGCTAATGCTATAGTAGACGATGGTTCATGTACATACTCAAACTGTACTGACCTAATTCTTACTATGATTGATTCATATGGTGATGGATGGAATGGTAATACTTTTGCGCTTAATGATCAAGCAACTGGTATTAACTTTTATTCAAACACACTACCATCTGGATCTTTAGGTGTTGACACTGTATGTGTACCAGATGCCTGCTACGATGTAACATGTGGTGGTGGATCTTTTACTTCAGAGGTTTCTTGGACTCTAACAGACCTAAGTGGAACTGTTGTATTATCAGGAGGTGCTCCATATACTGGAACACTATGTTTACCTGCTATTTACGGTTGTACTGACCCAATAGCTTCTAATTACGATGCTCTTGCAAATACTGATGATGGATCATGTATATACCCTTGTATAGACACAGATACTACAGAAAGTTTTGAAGCAGGTCAAGGTAGTACATGGATGTTAGACCCTAACAATACTGTTGCATGGACAAACCAAACTGGAGGTACTTCTTCTGGTTCAACTGGTCCTTCAGGAGCTTTTGATGGTTCTTACTATATGTATACTGAAACTTCTGGTGGTGGTTCAAATTCTGAGGCTATAATGTATGTTCCTTGTGTAGATGCTCCAACTTGGAATAACTTAGCTTTTGTTTTTGCTTACCATATGTATGGTGCAACAACAGGAACATTAAGTATTGATGTTTCTACTGATGCTGGTCTTACATGGACGGAAGAATGGACATTAACTGGTGATCAAGGTGATCAATGGACTGAGGCAATTGTAGACCTAGGTGCTTATACTTCACAAATTTCTGTGAGAGTACAAGCTGAAACAGGTACTTCATTTACTTCTGATATGGCTATTGACTTACTAAGGTTCATGGAACTTCCTATTACAGGTTGTACTGATCCTTTTGCTGATAACTACGATCCAAATGCGAATATCGATGATGGATCTTGTTTATTTACAGGATGTACAGATGTTTATGCATCTAACTACTGTGGAACATGTAATGTAACGGATAATTCACTTTGTGTGTATCCTCCTTGTAATACATTAGATTTCACGGATAACTTTGAAGCAAATAACTTAACTGCTAATGGTTGGACTACAATATCAGGAGCTGAGGCTCAAGTAACTTTAACAAATGCTAACGCAATTGCTGATACTACAAGTTTACAATTTGAAGGTGGTGGTTTAGCTGGATGGACAAATCCTATTGATGAAGCTTCTGCTTACGCAAATACGGATCACTTATCTTCTGCTACTGTTTGTATGGATTTAACTACAACAGGAAACAATTATCCAATTAACTTAGTTTTTGATGTTGGTACAAGTAACACTTTTACAGGAGATTACTCTTGGATTAGAGTTAAAGTTGACGGAAATGTTGTTGCTGATAATTTAGGAAATACAGCTTACAACAATAATACAATACCAGTTGACCCAATGGGTGGTAACTCAATGCTTACATATGATCTAACTGCATTTGCAGGAGGAAATCACTATATAACTTTTGAAACTGCTTGTAAATATGGTAATGCTGGAACAGGAAGTACTTCTTCTTCTAAAGTTTTACTTGATAATATTAATTTATTTGAAGTAACTCCTTGTACATACTATGACATTACTGTAAATTATGCTTTTGGAACGTCATGTTTCGGAGGTTCTGATGGACAAGCTATGTGTTTAGTTGTTGCAAGTAATGGTGGTGGAGATTCTTACCTATGGTTAAGTGCTTCAGGATCTATTGTTGGAAATACTAGTTCTGTTACTGGTCTAACGGCTGGATCATACACTTGTGTAGTTTCTGATGCAACAAACGGATGTTCTGCTTCAACTACTGTATTAGTAGATGAGCCTACTCAAATCGTTGGTACTGGAGTTATTATGAACACTACAAGTGCTCTTGATTCTGTTGGTTCTGTTGATTTAACTGCTTCTGGAGGTACTCCATGTTATGTTAATCCAACTACTTATGATGCACTTGATGCTGCTACAGGTAACTTATTAGGTGGAATGGCTGGTCCGTATATCATGACTGGTGCTTCTACTGGAAATACTATGTATTTTGATATTACAAACACTGGTACTGCTGCAATTGGTATTACTAATGTAAATAACTTCATGTACAACAATAATCTACCTGGAAATGCTGAAGTTTGGTCTAGACCAATTACTGCTGCAGGATATGAAACTTCTGTTACTGGATGGAGTCAGCATACTTCTGTTTATTTTACTGCAAATAGTTTACCTGCAAATGGGGATTATGATGTTCCATTAATGATTCCAATCCAAGTACAACCAGGACAAACTGTTGGTGTTGCTTTCCATTCTCCAGGTGAATGTTACTTTATGGGTAACTTTGGTGCTGGTCCATTTACAACTTTTGTAAATGATGACGGTAACCTTGCTACTTCTACAGGTAATGGTTCTTACAATGGACCTTCTTTTGGTGGTACATTACTAGCTCCTGTTGGCTCTTCTAACTCTTGGAGTTTCTCAGGAAGATTAGATTATGCTAATCCATTCTATACTTATGTTTGGACTACTGGTGCTACTACAGAAGACGTTTCAGGTTTACCTGTTGGTCCTGTAACAGTAACAATTACTGACTGCTTTGGATGTTCTGAAGATGCTACTTTCTTCATTAACGCTAGTGCTGACTTAGGTTGTACGGATCCTTTAGCGGATAATTACGATGCTACTGCAAATACTGATGATGGTTCATGTATCTACTATGGTTGTATAGATGTTAATGCAACTAACTTTGATGCTGGAGCAAATACTGATGATGGAACTTGTGAATACACTTGTGCTTACTTAGGATTTGATGATGAACTTACTGTTACTGTTGCGTGTGATTACTGGGGATCTGAGATCTTCTGGCAATTAATTAATGCTCAAACAGGTGATACTCTTGCTTCTGGTGGACCTTATGCTAACAATGAATTTGTTGTTGACTCAGGTCTTTGTGCTTACAATGGATGTTATATCCTAGAGGCTCAAGATTCTTATGGAGATAACTGGGGTTCTACTGGATGGGCAATGGTAACAAGCCTTAACGGTGATACTTTAGCTTATCAAGATAATAGTAGCATGACTAATGGTAATTCAAATACAACATTATTCTCTTTAGGAGGTGGTGATTGTTTATATGGATGTACTGACCCTACTGCTGCTAATTATGATGCTTCTGCAACTATTGACAACGGTTCATGTTTCATGTGTTCAGATAATGCATTTAGTTTAGCTATGGGTACACTTAATGGTGGAACTTCATGGGGTGGATCTGTATGGTCAATCTCAGATGCTAACGGTGTTTTAATCCAAAATACTACGTACGCAGGATTAGGTTCTTGGGATACAATGTGTTTAATTGATGGTTGTTACATTATTGAAGTAACGTCTGGTTCAGCTGATGCTGATGTTGTATGGTCATTAGATATGATGGGACTTCCTGTTGTTGGTGGCGGTGCTCCGTATCTTGATACTGTATGTTTCCCAGCTACTGGTGGATGTACTGATCCAGGTGCTTGTAACTACGATGCTTTTGCTTCTGTAGATAATGGTACTTGTGATTACTCTTGTACAGGTTGTATCGATCCTACTGCAATTAACTATCAGCCTACTCAAACTATTGATGATGGTTCATGTTTCTACTGTCAGTTAGCAACTTCTTACAGCTTTGTTGTAGATGCTTCTGCTTTAGGTGCTGCAAATGGATCTATTGATATTGAGAGTTCTGGTTCTTACTGTAATGCGGATTCAATTGATCTTAATGCTCCAGGAAATAATAATGGTAGTTACTTAGGACCGTATATTATGACAGGTGCTTCAACGGGGAATACTTTCTTCCAAGATGTTACGAATAATGGATCTATTCCATTATATGTACGTGGAATTAAGACTTACTTCCAATACGCATCTGCTGGAACTGAAATGAACTCTATCTGGTCTACTCCAGGTACAGCTCAAGGAAATGAAGCTGATGCATCAGTTTGGACTCTTCACGGAGAGGAAGTTGCTATTTCAAATGGTGTTCTTGGTGATCCAGGATCTAAAGTAGCAACAATGACTAATATATTAGACCTTGAGATTTTACCTGGTCAAACTATTGGTATTGCTCACCATATTGCTGATGAAAATTACTTCTGGGGAAATTCTGCTGCTGAGTATGATGCAAATTACTGGACAGCTTTAGGTCTTACAAGTACATTTAACATGGCTGAATACAATGCTGCTGGTGGTCCATTTGCTGGAACACAGTTAACAGGTGGATGGTCAAATATGGATATGTGGTACATTGGTCCTTCTCTATACTCTTATGTATGGTCGAATGGAGCAACTACGCAAGATATCTCTGGCTTAAATGCTGGTGACTATATTGTAAACTACTCTGACTGTTACGGTTGTACTGGAACAGATACATTTACTGTGGTTATTAATCCTGTGATTGGTTGTACTGATCCTACAGCGATTAACTTTAACCCTTCAGCAAATATTGATGATGGTTCATGTATGCAACCACTTATGGGATGTACTGATAGTACAGCTGCTAACTATAATGCATTAGCTACAACTGATGATGGTTCATGTCACTTCTGTTTCTCTAATCATTATGTAAATATTACATGTGATGGCGGTTCATGGCAAGGTGAAGTTTCTTGGAACTTATTAGATGGTTCTGGAGCTGTAATCATGTCAGGAGGTGCACCATTTGATTCATTATTATGTTTTGATGATGGTTGTTACCAAGTTGAAATGATTGACTCATACGGTGATGGTTGGAACGGTAATTCTTTTGATATTACTGAGATGACTACTGGTGATGTTAGTTCTTCTACTTTAGCTAGTGGATCGTATGAATTAGCTGATATTAGTGAATCATGGTTAGGCTGTTTCACATACGGTTGTATGGACATTTTAGCTAATAACTATGATGCTAGTGCAAATACTGATGATGGTTCTTGTACTTACCCTCCATGTTTAGATGCTTTTGCTTCTAGCGAAGACTTTAGTCTTGGTTATGGTGTGAATGGTACTGCATTGGCTGGTGCTCAAGCTCCTGCTGGTTTTGATACTTTAGCTGACTTAGGTCAAGGGATTGCTTTCCATACTGAAGGTGGTGCTCCTTGGGGAGGAACTCCTACAAGTGGTGCAAGTGCTTTTGCTGATAAAGGTGACTGGATAGGTTCATACATTATGTGTGTTGATTTAACGCAATATAATGCTGGAGATCCTGTAAATCTTACTTTTAATCTTAATCAAGAGTATTCATTTAGTGTTAACTATTCATGGTTTAGATTAATGGCTGACACAACATTACTAGCAGATAATTATGGTGCAGAGTATCAACAAGCATCTACTAGTACATCTGATGGATGGTCAACTATACAATATGACTTATCAGCTTACGCTGGTCAGACAGTTAGTCTATCATTTGATGGTTGTAATAAATATCCATATCTATACTACCAAAATGGTGATAATGTATTTGTTGATAATATTAGTATATCAAATATTTCAACTCCTGTATACGGTTGTATAGACCCAACTGCTTCAAACTATGACTCAGGTGCAAATACTGATGATGGTACTTGTTGCTTTGAGGAATGGGCATCT
>ENA-OSJC01002365-OSJC01002365.1-marine-metagenome-genome-assembly--contig:-NODE-2365-length-14333-cov-4.819585_pt1 | contig 14333 bp, 7 predicted proteins | sample MGYA00237885_ERZ534234 | MGnify/ENA primary metagenome ERZ534234 (study PRJEB26413, sample SAMN06343907) | marine metagenome | isolation source: coastal waters | place: Atlantic Ocean: West Antarctic... | reverse complement strand
GTGCATTCGTTGACGTTAAATCCGTCAAAGGTACAGACACCATTCTGAACCGTCGCGTAGGTAAGACTTCGTTGACTACTTTGACTGCAGGCGTTCGCCCAGCAGCAGCTAAGACTAGCTTCGGTTCCACATCGCTGACCATTGACACTGTTGTCATGGCTCGTGATAACCGCTCTATGCTGAACGAATTCCAGATCGACTTCAATGCTCGTGCGGAACTCGGCAAAGACCACGGTAAAGAACTCGGCAAGTTGTTCGATGAATCCATGCTCATCGCTGGTATCAAAGGCGCAGCAGCATCCGCTCCTGCTGGCTTGAACGGCGCATTCGGTGCAGGTACAACTGCTGCTCTTGCGACTGCAGGCGACGAACTCGACCCAACTAAGTTCTACACTGCCCTCGAAACAGGTGTTGTTTCTATGCAGTTGAAGGACATGGACACAGACGAGTGCGTTATCTTCGTGACACCAACTCAGTACGCTGTTCTGTTGAACAACGACAAGCTGGTCAACCAAGACTATAGCAAAGAGAACGGCGACTTCGCTAACGGCATGTTCAAGACCGTAATGGGTGTTCCTGTTGTTCAGACTAACCGTCTGCCAACTGCAGCTATCACTGGTCACGCTCTGTCCACCACAGCTAACTCTAACTTCTACGACGTATCTGCTGCTGAAGCACGTACAGAAGCTCTGATCCTGCACCCATCTGCTTTGATGGTTGGTGAGACTATCCCGTTGACTTCCGACGTGTACTTCTCGAAGATTGAGCGTCAGTGGTTCATCGACTCGTTGATGGCTTACGGTGCTAACTTCAACCGTCCAGACGCAGCTTACGCTGTTCAGTCTGTCCTCTAAACTACCTAGCCCCTCTTCCTTAATTGGAGGAGGGGTTTTTTTGCATTTACGGTGTATTCGTTGAGCGGCTTTCGTCTCTCCCGTTGGCTGTTCTACCAATACATCCTAACCCCCTAACAGAAAGGCTTGTCATGTCCCTACGTCTTGACCTGATTAACAGTATGCTTGCGACCACGGGTACAGCCAAGCTGTCTGCCGAGGACGTCTCACACCCTAACTACGTCACCGCTGACTCTATCCTAAGTGATGTCATCGAAGAGTTCTCCTCGCGTCCACTGTGGTTCAACACAACACGCCGTACTCTCGCAGCTAACGTGGACGGACGTGTCCTTGTTCCTAGTAACGCTTTGTCATGTGACCCAGTAGATACTAAGCTCGACTACGCTATCCGTGGTCAGTACCTCTTTGACCTCGGTAACTACACAGACATCATCGGTGCGTCCGTTGATTGTGAGATCATTGCAGAACTCACCTTAGATGACATGCCTCCTATCGCTCGTCAGTTCGTACGAGCTCATGCGCGTATGCAGTACTACATCGACCAAGATGGTAGTGGTGCTAAGGTTAAGCTGTACATGGACGCCTTCGCTCGTAAAGAGAGAGAGCTCGTACTCATTAACATGAAGCACACAGACGCTAACTTCTTCAGCGGCAAGGCATACGCCAGCTTCGCAACTCGACGGTCGGCATACGACTTACCATTCACACGTATCCAATAAGGAGACAGCCATGTCCGTTTCAGGTACACTAGGTTCCATGCTGCAAGGCGTGAGTCAGCAGCCAGCCCATATCCGTAACGACGGGCAGGTCACTGAACAGATCAACATGGCCTCTGACGTTGTACGAGGACTCACATCCCGTCCGGGGTCAGACCTCGTTGCGTATAACACAGCGCTTTCTACTGACCTCGCTTTCCGTAATGTGGTCATGCAAGGCAATCGCTTTCAAGTCGGTACAAAAACAGGTGTCCTAGAAGTCTTGGATGACGTGGGCGTCAAGCGCAGCGTTACACTAGACGCAGGTGTTTCCACCTACCTAGGTCCAGCAATGGAAGTCTATGTCTACGATGACGTAGCTTACTTGTTGAACCGTGATAAAGTGGTTGCTATGGACTCGTCCACAACAGCACAAGAGGCATTGGTAACTACCGACGAGGGTCTCGTATCCTGCCTTGGTGGTGCCTTCAGTCACACATACACAGTAACAGTAGAGTACGAAGACGGTGTTACATTCAGCGGCTCTTACACAGCCCCTGACGGTACTACTGCAGGAGACGCTGCTAAGACATCCTCAGACTATATCGCAGACCAGCTAAAGACAGCACTCAACGCACACGCTAGTATCAAAGTCGGTACATTGTGTGTTGTCGTTGGTTCTGTTATTCGGATCACAGGTGTAACTAATCCTGCAATCACAGTAGCAGACGGTACAGGCGGTACACTCATTCGCTCACAGACTAACACAGTCAAGAACATCGAAGACCTCGCAGAGTTCGCAGCGCACGGTTCATTAGTACAAGTTGTTGGCGCTAAAGGCGCTGACGATGACTTCTGGATGCGCTTTGAAGTAACTGGTGCAACTGTTGGACTTGCGTTCGGATCAGATGGTCTATGGCAAGAATGGTTTAACCCTGCGGAAGAATCGCAGTTCGACCTAGCAACTATGCCACACATCTTGACCTTCGATGGCACTAACTTCACAGTGTCTAAGGGTAACTGGCAGGGACGTCGTGTAGGTGATACTACAACTAACCCTGCGCCAGACTTCGTGGGTCAGAAGATCAGGGACGTCAGTGGCTTTCAGTCACGTCTTGTATTCATAGCAGGACAGCACGTCATTATGTCTCGTACTAATATCGAGGTAGACTTCTGGAAACAATCAGCAACTGTACAGCTTTCCTCCGATCCAATCGGTGTTCGCTCAACAGCGCAGACAGAGTTCACTATGGAATGGGTTGTTCCGTTCGACCGTGACCTCATCATCTTTGCTACAACGAGCCAGTTCCTAATCACAGGTTCTGCTGCCCTAACGCCAAGTAACGCAGCCCTCGTACAGACTACTAACTTTGAGATGGGTGACGCAGCGCGTCCGGCCTCTACAGGTCGTACACTGCTCTTCCCGTTCAGTAACGGTGGCTATGCGGGTGTGAAGGAGTTCTTCTCCTCCGCTGGTGTTGATGCGTCAGAGGCTGTGTCTATCACACAGGTACAGGACGAGTACATGAAGGGTAAGGTATCAGCTATCACAGCTAGTACTAACTTCGCCTTTGTTATCGTACAAACAGATCACGTTGATGAGGCTAGAACTCTATTCGTGCACCAGTACTACTTTGATGGAGCAGATAAGGCACAGGCTTCGTGGTCTCGTTGGGACTTCCCAGATGACATCGAAAACGTGTTCTTCTCTGGGTCTGAGCTATTCGTTCTAATGCACAGTGCTGCACAAGGCTACATCCAGACTACACTCAACCTAGACATCCCGTCTAACACTTACACAGGTTATCCTATCGCTCTTGATATGATGGACCTGTACACTGCAGCAGACTCATCCAGTGACTACATCCTCACTGATTACGTTCTCGCAGCTTATGTAGAGGCGGGTGTTACATCCACAGAGAAAACCTACATTGACCTTCCGTGGTCGAATGCACGTATCGTTCAAGGGCAGGGCTGCTCTATCCCCGGACAGACAGTTAACGCAACCGTGTCTCTTAAAGCAGATGGCTCCTATCGTTACCTCATGAGCGACGTCACCGTACCAGATACCGCAAGTGTGTATGCAGGACTAACGTACACGTCTTTGATTAAGCCGACTATGCCGTTCATCCGCGATAGCACTGGTGCATCTATTAAAGCATCTAAGCTCGTGGTTACTGAGTTCGTAGCTTACTTCGAGGAATCAGGATACATCAACTCGTCTATGACATCTAAGTATCGCGCAGCACCTCTCGTGCACAGCAACACAGAGATCGTAACGGCTGCTGATCCAGATGATCCGAATGGTACAGGTATTCGTTCTGGTCAATACATCATCCCTTGGGGTGAGCGTAGTGATTGGTCTGAACTAACAATTTCATCAGATGATGTACGACCCATGACTATTATTGAAGTAGAATGGCTAGGACAAGTCTTAACCCGTGGAAGGAGACTCTAATGAGTTTAATCGGAATGGGCCTCGGTGCAGCTAATGCTGCAATCGGGGCTTGGGGTGAACTCGCAGTCGGTGGTATACAAGCTGATATGCAAGAGGCGTCTCAGGCGTACTCCAATACAATGCGCAACATCGCGGCTAACCAAGCAATCAATGACGTGACACAGAACGAAGTCATGGCAGGGGATGCTAATCGACGGTTAGAGGTGCAGCTTCAGCAGTCTGGTCTACAAGACAGGGGCAATGCTGAAGTGAGTGCCGCCGCCGCTGGTGTGGCTGGTAGCAGCGTGACCTCTGTTCTACAGGGGTTACGCCGTGGTGCCTTACAAGCACAGCACGCACGTATGCGTAACTTCCAATCACAAGAACGCGCAGCAGATAAGCAGCGCGGTAATATCCAACTCGCAGCTATCATGGGTGAAGACATCTCTGTTATACAAAGACCAAGTGCAGGCACAGCCCTACTTGGACTAGGTGTAACAATGGTGGACATCTACGATAGTAATCAACCCGAAGGGTACAAGACTAGCGATTGGCAGTCTAACCCAATGAAGAAGTAAAGGAGAGTCATCATGGCTATAGGATCAGAGCGCCGGGAAGGCACACCCGACAGTCTAGTCGGTGCTACAGGTATCACACCTGTTGAAGTACAAACACCACAACTACAGATACCAAACGCCTCTGTTCCTGATGTAATCAACAACACATCTAGTCAGATGATGCGATCCCTTTCTAAATGGTCGGGTTCTCGTATCCAAGAGTACGCTAACAAACAGCACGAGGCTTCTGTCCTTGAAGGACAAATGGCTTACCAACAAGGTAGGGCTATGGAAGACCTCGACATGGGTGGCGGCATGTTCGGCGACAAGTGGGCTATGCAGGGCTACCGTGTCATGCAGGCACAGACCACTGCGTCTACTATGCTTGCTGCTCAACAAGAGATGATTAACCAGTCTCAGTATGAGCAAGACCCAGACCAGTTCCGCGCGACGTACGTTAATCGTCTGGAGCAGCAGTTAGATGGTATGGACCAACAGACCGCTAAGATGGTCCGTGAGCAAATGGCAGACCACATGCCTACTCTCGTAGCTCAGCACACAACTGCTTACATGCAGAATGAAGAGCAGAATGCGTTCGATACATTGTCTGCCTCAATTGACGTTATGTCTAAGGACGCTACAGCATTCGACGCGCTGATCTCTAACGCCATTGGCGGTGAGGGTTCTGCTTCTGCTGGCCTGTCCGCAGACCGCACACGAACTGCTGTGGTCTCTGGGACGGTTGCTGCGTTCAACAACGGCAACCCAGTAGCCTACCACCAGCTAAAGGCTTCCGGCCTCTTAGATGAGCTTCCTGATGCAGAGCGTCAGGCTATCAAGGCTGCTAAGAATAAGTACGAGAACGAAGTGCGCTCTACCTATGACGCAGAGCACGAAGAGGCTATCGCTAACTTCGAGCGCGATCTCGCTGCAGGTAATGCAACTGTTGATGATCTCATTGCTATCGAAGCACGTCGTGGTTTAACCATTAGTGCTGCTCAAGGACAAGCTGTTATGGCTGGTTCTAAGACAGCAGGTGATCTCGGTGAACGCGCAGACGCAATTGTCCTACAAACAGCACAGACTAATCGTGACTGGGGAACAGTTGCAGAGCTAACCCAAGATATCGTTATGCACTTCGAGAGTGGTGGGAACCTAAACGCCACTGGTCCCGTCATCGAAGGCGGAGCTAACACAGGGGATCAAGCCCAAGGCGGTATGCAGGTCATGCCGAAGACTATGGATGATCCCGGTTTCGGTATCCGCCCGTCTGATGGTTCGCAGGCAGACACTCTTCGTGTAGGTCGTGAATACTGGGCTGCAATGGTAGATCGCTATGATGGTAACATCGAAGCTGCTGCTATCGGCTACAACGCTGGTTTCACAAACGCGGACAAGTGGATGGAAGCTGGCGGTGATTACTCGGTACTTCCAGATCGCGCTCAGACAGAACCTTATGCTAAAGGCATCGCAGAATCCGCTAATGGTGGTAACCTGTACTACACTAACGCTGAGCGTTTCTCTATGGCTCAAACAGAACTCCAGTCTGCAACAAAACTCCGCGATGCTATATTGAAACAGCAAGGTGACCAGGCGCAGATAGATGCAGAGGCTGGTTACGGTCTGACGATGGTTGATGTAGCTGCTGACTTTAAGGCAGGAGTGACCACACGCAGTGAGTATATGGCTGCTCAGGGCGCAGCACTGTCTACGTATGACCTAGACCTCACGCGAAGCATCGCTAACTCGCGGGATGGTGACATCACTGCTGGTATCAATGCTGCTGCTGCACGCGCTGAGGCTGCTCGTAGCGCAGCCACTAGTGCTGCCACGGCTGCTGAGGCCGACGAGCGCAAAAACAACATCGCACTGTTCAAGGATGATGTAGCTATTGCTCGTGGTGTGTTCCGTACACTCGTAAACGCAGAGGGTGTCACAGGTATTGAGATTCGTGCAGCACAGGAGGCATACTTAGGTGCTGTACGTGAGATGGGTAATAACCGTGGCCTCGTATTAGCCGATACAGGCTTTGCTGCTATCCGTAACACAGCGTCTGAAAGCGTTGCCCGTGCTACGCTTGCTTCTAAGAAGTACGAAGCCGATCAGTCTACTATTGATAGGGCGATCTCAACAGGCACAGTTAGTGAGTTACCTTCTGAGTTACAGAAACGAGCCTTCGCACAAGAAGGTGCTAGGGTCGACACAGACGTTGCTAACTTAACAGCCACAGGCCAGCTCCCGCCAGAACAGACAGGCACTGCTACAGCACAAGCCCAGATGGGTGTGTGGGTACAGGCAGGTACTGTTCCTAAGCAGGTCGCAGCTCAATCAACGGCTATCCTTGGGCGTAAGCTCGTGGGGCCGGACGGTGATCCTAATCCAGATATGATTAGTACTATCCAGATGTGGGATCAGATTCGTCAGGACTCTCCGGAAGTAGCTGATACTATGCTGGACGAGGCTGGTATGCTGACTGCAGAAGCTGTTCTGGACTTCGCTGGTGGATCGTTTTCCTCCACTGAGGATATCGGTGCAGCTATGCTTGCTATGCAGAACCAGATCGACGGCTCTGCTAGTATGGTCACAGGTGATCGCGTACAGGATGCCGTCCGTATCAACGGTGGTATCATTACGTCTGTGAACAAGTACTTCAAATCAGAAGACATCGGCTACTTCCAAGGTCTATTCTCCAGCAACGCAGACATCAGTCAGCGTCTGGATCGTCTTCCTTCTGAAGAGGCACGAGTGTTCGCTGATGAGACTGCTGAGAACCTGTCTGAACATGTCATACAAGAGGCTGTGCGTCTACAGAAAGTACGGCCTGATCTCACACCGAAGTACTACGCGGAGGCAGCTACACGCAGCATCTTGGGTCGTACCTCTGTTGTGGGTGGTGAGGTTCTTGTCATGGACAAAGGCTTCGATCTGCAGACACAGTTCTTTGGAGAGCACGCCAGTACTATGAGTAAGGACGGTATCGAGCAGGAGGTCATCCTGTTTGGTATGCAACAGTTGGCTCTAGAAGACCCAGAGAAATGGGGCTTCCTAGCTGAGATCGCCATACGCGAGAACTTTGGTATGGTAGGACGCGGTACTTTAGCCGTGGCTGACAGCATAGCTGGTGTATTCGGCGGCTCTGTTGGGCAACCGTCTATCAGCAAAGATGACGCACTCGGTGCTGGTAAGCGAGGAGTTCGTCCGTTCACGACCACCTCCAATGGACAGAACATCGGTATCCGTGTGATTCAGACTAACGGTCTCCCCAGTGAGTTCCTACCTTTCGGTGACTTACGGGCAATCGGTGATGCCTATCGTGCCGAGCACCAAGCTGGTGTACTAGCAGGTACAGCGAACAGTGACTTTGTACCGCAGTTCCTCGGAGATGTTCCGCCTGCAGTAAAGTAAACAATACCCCTCGCCTTAACTGGCGGGGGTTCAACCTTAATCAATGGAGAGTACCATGGCTGATATCTTTGAACTACCACTACCAGAACGTGACGACACGGACCAGCCATTCATGGACTCTGTTGATCGCCAGACATCTCAAGAAAGAATGAATCAACGTGGTGTGTTGGATGACCTTAAGTCAGGCTTCAACCAAACAGCACTCGCAGCAGGAATACGTCGTGGGAACGACGAAGGTACAGCCGCCCTCGAACAGTATAACTTAGACAACCCACTTGATCGTTTAAACAACACCAACGGTCGCACAGGTCTGACTACAGGTCAGATAGGCGCTAAGCTCAAAGGTGTCGGCATAGGTCTTATCGGCGGCAGCTTTGATGATGGATCAGATACAGACAACGAAGCTAACTTCGATGCACTCACTGCAGACATCCCTCGTGACTATCATTCCGACATCATGGATGGGCCTACATTCGATGCACAGACGCGAACACGCGCACGCATCTTAGACCAACTCGAAGCACAGCGCATGTCTGCTATACAGTGGGACGGTGGTGGCCTAGAGCTAATAGGATCACTCGTAGACGTTGACATAGTCCTCAACTTCGGCTCAGGTGGTATGGTCGGTGCTGCTAAGATCGCGCGTGCTACCAAGATGGCGACCAGCAGCAGTCGCGTTGCGGGTGTTGCACAAGGCATCACTGGTGGTGCTCAGGCTGGCCTTACAGTAGGTGCTTATGACCTCCTCGTGCGTGAGACTGCAGACGAGTCTTCATTCGTCGCTGCTGTAATCGGCGGTGCTGCCCTTGGTGGCACCTTTGGTGTAATCGGTGGCGACATGTCTCGGTCTCTTCACGACCTCGAAGTAGACTACGCCCAGCGCGTAGAGACAGGCCATGAATCGCTCATCGCAACAAACGAGACCGCTGATGTCGTAGGCCCAGCTCTTCCATTCGAGAAGATTGATCCAGAGCAAGCGGCTCCGGGATCAACAGTGTTTCCAGAGATACGTGTTATTGCACCCTCAAGAGAAAGCGCAGATCAGGCAACAGGGCCATCAACAGTTGGTGCTGCTCAAGTAGGCGATGCTGAGCTAACGGCACCCGTCAACCCTGCTCTTGTAGACATGGACGTGTCGCCAGAGGTGGCTGCTATTACTGCTAACTCAGTGAGTAGCAACCACACCACAGGCTTCAATGACCGCAAGGCATCGCAGCAAGGCTTCCTAGACAAAGCCCTAGCCTCCTCATGGAACACCGTCGTAGGCGCAGGCTTCCAAGCCCGCATGTACTCCTCAGAGTCACCCACTATGAACTGGTTGGGTCACGCAGTGTACGAGAGCGCCTCCGGTCTTAACCGTGGCGTATCAACCTCCGCGACACTCGTGGAGAACTACCACGCACGTATTCAGACACAGCTCCTTCCAGTACATGGGGCGATGACCGCATGGGCGAAGCGCAACGATGCAGGTGCCTTCGGATCAGGGTTCGGTATCTCCCAAGAAGGTGTGGCACGCTTCAACCGTGACGTAATGCTAGAACGCAACGCACGCGAGCATGGCTACGCTAGGTCCACAGATGAAGACATTATTCGTGCATCAGACGCATACGACAGCGCAGCACGGGACTCTCTTGCTATTGGTAAGGGGCGGGACGATCAACACGCAGTACGTGGTATGCAGGATGTCGCAGACAACCCACACTACACACCCTACGTCTGGAGTGGTTCAAAGATCAATGCATTAATCTCATCTGGTCGGGTAACTCGTGCGAACATCATTAGCGCTGTAGCAGAAGGCTATCGTAAGGCTGGTATGGCTGCAGGCAAAGATGCTGATGCTGTAGCAGAGGCGGTTATCCGTCGTACAGAGATCAACGAAGCAGAGATCGACTCTAGCGTTCACTCGCTTCTACAGGCTGACGGTAAGGAGTTCCTACGGGAGTCCCTGCAGCGCAGCGGTATGAGTGAGGTCGAGGTCGAGTCTCTTATGAAGCGCCTCGGCGTTGCTGCAGAGAATCGTGGTAAAGAAGGCTTCGCTAAGAGCCGTAACGATATAGATATGTACACCGACATCCTCACAGAGGCGGAGGGTGCTACAGATTCTGTTAAGATCGTAGACCTATTGAGCAACGATATGGCAGGCGACTGGCAGCGATACACAAGACGTATTGCTGGTTCAGCCGCCTTGGCTCGTCAGGGCATCACAAGCCGTGCTGCTCGTAAGGACGTGATCTCTGCTATCCAGTCGGAACAACGCGCTTTGGGCGAGACGCTTACACCTAAAGACGAACTCAATGCGATGTTCACTAACTTCGATGGCGGTGCCGTCAAGGGTTGGAGTAAGGCAGTCAACGGTACTGCAGGCCCACAATCTGCAGGCCCACTAGCAGCACTAGCTAAGCGTATGACTAACCTAGCATGGTTGAACAAGATCGGTCTAACTCAGCTCGGAGAGACCGCTGCTACGATCCACATGCAGGGTGCAGCTTCCTTCTTGCGACGCTCTGGTATCCAGAACTTCAGAGACGAGATCAAAGCTGGTAACAAAGAGTTGCTGGATGAGATGGCGTACCTAGTTGGTGAGATCGGACAAGACCAACACCTATTCAGTCAGCACCTAAACCTCGACGAGGTAAGTGCTCTGGACGGTGCAGACCTACTTAGCAAGATGAACAAGTTCGCCTCTAGCGCATCGTATGTCCAAGGCTACACAAGTATGTTCAACCAAGTACGTGGATGGCAGCAGAAGACCGCTGCTCTAGGTACAATGGATAAGGTGTTCCGTACTCTGAAGGCTGCACAAGACGCAGGCGAGGAGTTGTCCCCAATCGATGCAGATCGTATGTGGCGTCACCTCGGACTCGATGCAGAGACATTGAACCGTCTAGATCAGTTAATCCTAGATGGTACAATTGAGTTCTCTCCAGAGGGCTTCGTGAATCGTCTTAATGTTGATTCATGGGAAGGCAGTCTGCGTGATAACGTAGGAAGCAGCGTTACTCGGAACATCAACCAAGTTGTGCAGAAGTCTATGGCAGGTGAGCAAGATTCTTGGATGCATAACGGTGCTGGTTCTGTGCTGACACACTTGAAGACGTTCCCTATGGGAGCGACACACAAGCAGTTCGCACGGCACTTCCGTAACAACGATCCAGCAGGTCTGGCTCTAACTGCTATAAGTATCGGTACAGCAGGTATCGCGTCTGTTCTCCGTGAGGGTCTGGATCAGGCTGGTGGTAGCGAGCGTGAATGGATGACAACTGGGGAACACGCCAAGCGTGCCTTCGGTTACTCAAACATGACAGGCTTCTTGCCAATGGTGCATGATCCACTTATGACCATAATGGGCTTAGAGGATTATCGCATTAACCAGTTCGGTAGTCATTCTGAGATCGCACCGCCTATCCTGTCTTTCGCTAACGACGCCTTGCGCCTCCCCGGTGCATTGGTTAAGGCAGCAACAGGCAACGCTGACTACGACGACAAGAAGGCTCTACGGACGCTACCATTCGCTAACACCATTCTGGTAGGCGAGATGTTCACGTCTATGGGACAAGCAGACTAGTACTAACGGGGGCGGCAATACTGTCGCCCTCTAACCATCCACTATGAAGATAACCAAGAAGGGGACCATCATGGGTCTATCAACTAACACAACCACATACGCTGGTGGAGCACAGACCTTCGCGGTGAACTTCTCATTGGGATTTCTTACACGCGCAGATGTATTCGTTCGTGTGAACTCAGCAGTAGATGGATCAGGTGATCCTGTCTACACTTCGTTTGCATGGATTGACGACTCCGCTATTTCAGTTATTCCAACACTAACAATCGGTGATACTGTAGAGGTATTGCGTACTGTGAGTAAGACTTCACTCGCAGCTAACTTCGCAGCCAGTACAGACGTAACCCCCGCTAACCTAGACATCTCTGCTAAGCAGGGTCTCATGGTTTACCAAGAACTCATTGACGGTCGCGTAGAAGGCACTGAGAGCCCTATCATCGCTGGCAACCGCGCAGAGGCCGCTGCACTAGCAGCAGAAGCCTCAGCAGCCGCTGCAGCAGCAGATTTGCTCTTAACCAATGCAGACATACTAGCAGCAGCGGCTTCCGCAGCAGCAGCGCTTGTATCAGAGAACGCAGCAGCCGCTGATCTACTTTTAACTAACGCAGATGTCGTTACTACTAACGCAGACGTGGTACTAACTAACGCTGATGTAGTATCAACTAATGCAGATGCTTTAGCTACCGCTGCTGATCTCGTTCAAACTAACATAGATCAACTCGCTGTAGCAGCAGATAAGGTTCTAGTAGCCGCTGATCTCGTAGCCACTAATCAGGATACGATTGATACAGCCGCTGATCTCGTCCTTACTAACGCTGATGTAGTTACTACTGCGGCCTCCGCTGCAGCAGCCTTGGCATCAGAGAATGCCGCTGCTCTGTCTGAGACTAACGCAGCTACCTCCGAAACAAACGCAGCAGCTAGTGCTGTAATCGCAGAAGACGCAGCTATCGTCTTCGCTATAGCATTAGGATAATATCATGCCAAACGTAATCACGAACTATACAAGTGCTGGTGTAGGCACTTCTCCTGCTACGGTTACAACCGTGGCTGCAGGAACTACATCTACAACTATCGGACTAAACATCTCTAACGTAACAGCCTCTCAGATCAAAATTGATGTACAGGTTGCAGGCGTTTATGTCGTTAAGGGTGCACCTATCCCAGCGAACTCAGCGTTGTCTGTCCTTGATGGTAAGCTCGTTGTTAAGACAACTCAAACTGTTATCGTAACTTCAGATACAGCAGCTTCTGCTGATGTAATCCTGAGTGTATTGGAGCAAAGCTAATGGCTGGTTATATCGGATCAAAGGCTGTCTTACTTAGTACAACGGCTGCGGTCGTTACAGGTGATATGACAGTCGCAGGGGCTACTACACTCAGTGGTGCCTTCACTTCATTAGGTATCGACGACAACGCAACCTCTACAGCTATCACAATTGATGCTAGTGAGAATGTTGGGATTGGCACAAACGCCCCAGCAGAGACGCTGGAAGTAGCTGGTGTCGTTCTTGCACAGGACGAGTTTCGCGCAGAGGTCGTTAACTACTCAAGCAACCAAGATGCACCGTACATGATTGCGGCGACTACAGCTTACACGGGTGCTACTACAAACTGGGGAACTTATGGTTTCCAGCACAAGCTAAAATCTGACGCTAGTGGGCAGGTTCGGATAACAGTCGATAGCTATGTCAAAGAGGCTTACTCGTTAGACCTCCATGGTAATGCTATATTTGCGGGTGACGTGACTATCGGCGATGACCTATTCCTTACTGGTCCTACTCCAAGAATCCTCCTGGTTGATAACGATATTGCTGATGAGTACACTCAGCTAGCCAACGCGGGTGGTAACACCATCCTTGGCAGTCGCAATGGAGCTACTAACGGGCAGCTCATATTCAGAGGCGAAGGCGGTGGAGTGAACACAGAGTACGCTCGGTTTTCCGCGGCTGGTAACTTTGGCATCGGCAACAGCACCCCAGACGCCCTACTTCATGTGGGCAGTACCGATACCGTCCTTGGGGGAACCGCTGGGAACGACGTAAATCTTCTGACGCTACAAGCTGACGTCAGTAACAGCGACTTACTCCAGTTTACCTCTGAGCGCCTTACAACAGGCACATCTTGGACGACTGCTGCTCACCGTATTCAGCGCAAGGTTGACGCTAGCTTCATGGGATACATGCAGTTTGGCAACAAAGCGTCCGACTTGATAACCTTTGGTGAAAACGCTACGGAGTATATGCGGATTGACGGGGGAGGAAATGTGGGGATTGGCACGAGTTCGCCTAGTGCAGTCTTGCATTCTTTATCTTCGGGGAGTTCCGACACAGGAGTATTTGAACGTGGTGACGTCAGTGGAACTTCTAGGATAACAATAAAGTCGGGTGACGGCTCTTATGGAACTATTAACGCAACAGATGGTGGGAACACTTTAGCATTTTACACTGGTGCCACAGAGGCCATGCGGGTTGACTCATCGGGCAATTTGCTTGTGGGTAAGACTGGTACAGCTACTGGTACTGTTGGTGTACAAGCGAAATCTAACGGTGGCATATACGGCACAAGAAATGCTGGCTCAGCCCTTGTTATCAATAGATTGACGAGTGACGGTGATATCGTCACTATTATGAAGGACACCGTAACGGTGGGGCGTATTGGGTCTAACGGTAGCAGGCCGTACTTTTACGGTGGCTCTGGGATAAAAATGGGTCTTGGCGGCGTCCAACCATGCAACTCTAACGGTTCTGGTAGTGACAATGACCAAGACCTAGGTTCAGCAACAGTCCGCTGGGATGACGTTTATGCCACTAACGGCAC
>ENA-OSJC01002364-OSJC01002364.1-marine-metagenome-genome-assembly--contig:-NODE-2364-length-14334-cov-4.346496_pt1 | contig 14334 bp, 16 predicted proteins | sample MGYA00237885_ERZ534234 | MGnify/ENA primary metagenome ERZ534234 (study PRJEB26413, sample SAMN06343907) | marine metagenome | isolation source: coastal waters | place: Atlantic Ocean: West Antarctic... | reverse complement strand
TGCTCTTCCGATCTAGCATTGATGCATTACTAAATTCTCTAAGTGACTAACGGATTCCTGCTCATTCAAAAAAGCTCTGGAATTACCTCAGCACGTGTAGTCCAGAAAATTAAATCAAAATTTAAGTTTAAAAAAGTCGGTCACCTTGGTACTCTCGACCCCATGGCAGATGGATTGTTGATTTTAGCAATTAACAGGGCAACTAAATTTGCAAATCTCCTTTTAGAAAGTGATAAATCCTATTTTGCAACAGTGAGCCTAGGTAGCAGAACAGATACAGATGATGCGGAAGGTCAAATCATAGAGACCTTGCCAGTTTTGCGTAACGCCTATGAGATTGAGGACGCTCTTATGGGTTTTGTTGGTGAGAATATGCAGACCCCGCCTATTTACTCTGCTTTAAAGTTTGAAGGCAAGCCACTGTATAAGTATGCACGAGAAGGAAGACCCATTCAGAAAGATCCCAGAAAAATTATTGTTCACTCGATAGACAATGTAACTGTTACAACTAGTAATGTTTCTTTCGACATTCATTGCTCTAAAGGAACCTACATTAGATCCATAGCTAGAGACTTGGGAAAACAATTAGAGTGTGGAGGCCATTTATCAGCTTTAACAAGAACAAAACAGCAACAATTTTTATTAAATGATGCAAAAACCATTGATGAAATAGCTGAATCAGACTTAATTTCACTAGAAGATGCCTTTACTCATTTGAACTCTTTAACCTTGCAAGACTCTGAGTTAAAGATCTTTCTGAACGGTGGAAAAGTGGAAACCCAGGAGCCTTTTGATGTCCTGATATCTGTCCGTGATTCTCAAGGAACTTTTCTTGGTATTGGTAAAAATTCTTCAGAGGGTTTGAAGCATGAATACCTTGTTTAAATCTACAATAAGTAATAAGCTACACGCTCTCAGACTTTAGATATGCAAGGTTTGGGGATTTTTTAGGAGCATATCCAAGGAGAAAAACATGGCTTTATTAAAAGAAGAAAAGAGTAAAATTGTACAAGAATTCCAGAACAGCGATGCTGATACTGGTTCCTCAGAAGTTCAAATAGCATTGCTAACAGAAAACATCAACAAACTTCAATCTCATTTTAAAATTCATAAAAAAGATCATCACTCAAGAACAGGTCTTATCAGAATGGTTAACTTGCGACGAAAACTACTAGCTTATTTAAAAAGAAAGAATCTAGAAAGTTATCAAAGCATCATCAAGTCTCTTAAATTAAGAGGATAAACTAACCCCAGGAAATTTGTTCAGGGGATCATTAAAGGAAAAATCGTGGAAGAAAATACATTAAAGACTCAGTCCGTAGAGTTTGAATACGGAAATAAGACAGTAAAAATTGAGACAGGGAAGGTCGCTAGACAAGCAACTGCTGCCATCATTACTACCATAGATAACTTAGTTGTTTTAACAACTATGGTTGCTAGAAAAGAAGCAGACCCAAGAAAAGATTTCTTTCCTTTAGCAGTTTTTTATCAAGAAAAATTCTATGCTGCAGGAAAAATTCCTGGTGGATACTTTAAAAGGGAGGCAAGACCAACTGAACAAGAGACTCTTACTTCTAGACTCATAGATCGACCGATCAGACCACTATTTCCTGAAGCATTTAAAAATGAGGTTCAGATTTTCTGTACAGTCTTATCTGCTGATAAGAATATTAATCCAGATATAGCATCTTTAATTGGTGCTTCTGCTGCATTATCTATTACAGGTGTCCCTTTTAATGGTCCTCTTGGGGCAGCCAGAGTTGGTTTTATTGATGGTGAGTATGTTCTTAATCCATCACCTACTGAGCTAGAAGACTCTCTTCTGGATATGGTAGTTGCAGGTACAAAAGAAGCAGTGCTAATGGTTGAGTCTGAGGCGAGCGAGCTCAGCGAAGACTTAATGCTTGGTTCAGTACTTTTTGGTCATCAAGAAATGCAAAAAGCTATTACAGCTATTGAAGAGCTTCGTGGAAAAATAAATCCAACTCCATGGGATATTCCTGAAGACTTAGTCACAGCTGAATTTAAGTTAAAAGTTGCTGCAACTCACACAGAAGAAATTTCTAAAGCTTTCAAAATTGCAGATAAATCGGAAAGAGTTGTTGCACTTCAGACGGTCAAGGAGAAAATTTCTGATGAACATCCAGATCTTGATGATCTAGAGCGTGGAAAGCTAATGAATGCATTCAAGTCCGTTGAAAAAGATGTTGTTAGAGATAGCATTTTATCCAATGAACCAAGAATTGATGGAAGAGACCTTGATACTGTAAGGCCGGTTTATGTAGAGACAGGAGTTCTTCCAAGCACTCATGGCTCTTCATTATTTACAAGAGGTGAGACACAAGCGTTGGTAGTTGCAACTTTGGGTTCTACCAGAGATGCTCAGCGCATTGAAAGCTTACGCGGAGATCAGACCAATTCTTTCATGCTGCATTACAACTTCCCAGCCTACAGTGTTGGCGAGATAGGCATGCCACTTGGACCAAAAAGACGAGAAATTGGACATGGTAATCTTGCTAAAAGAGCCATTAAAGCAGTTTTACCTAAGTCTGATGACTTTGGTTATACCTTGCGAGTTGTTTCAGAAATTACAGAATCTAATGGCTCGAGTTCCATGGCCTCTGTGTGTGGAACTTCCCTTTCATTAATGGATGCAGGAGTGCCAATTACTAATCCAGTAGCTGGTATAGCGATGGGACTGATCAAAGATGATGATAGGTTTGCTGTTCTAACTGACATTCTAGGTGATGAAGATCACTTAGGAGACATGGACTTTAAAGTTGCTGGAACAAAGGATGGAGTTACTGCTTTGCAGATGGACATCAAAGTCCAAGGTATCACAGCAGAGATTATGGAATCAGCTCTTGAAAAGGCCAAGAATGCAAGAATGCACATTCTTGAAAAGATGAATGCGGTTATCTCAGAGCCAAAAGCTTTGTCTGATAATACTCCTGCAATGAAGAAAATGACCGTGCATCAAGATAAAATCAAAGAAATTATCGGTAAAGGTGGTGCTGTTATTAAAGCTATGCAAGCAGATACGGGCGCATCAGTTGATGTGGATGACAGTGGTGTTGTAACCATCTTTGGTGAGACTCAATCTATCATGCAAGCAGCTGTAGAGATTATTGAAGGAATCATCGAAGATCCAGAACTAGATAAAATATATGAAGGTAAGGTTGTGAAGATTGTAGACTTCGGTGCTTTTGTAAACATCCTTCCAGGCAAAGATGGCTTATTGCATGTATCAGAGATTTCAGCTGAAAGAGTTGAGAATGTCTCAGATGTTTTAACTGAAGGCGATATTATCAAAGTCAAACTCATAGGTTTTGATCGTGGAAAAATGAAACTGTCTAAAAAAGCTATCGAAGAATAATCACCTTCAGTGATAAGTCTTTATAGGCATATCACTAAAATTTATAAAGTCAAGTAAAGCAACATTTTATGTTGCTTTACATTTGCGCCCATCCTGTAATTTGTGTTTTTATGGTTGAGTAAACCATACAAACCGTAGGGGGAAATTATGGATAATGCATGGAGAATGATAAACGACCTAGTTAGCAATCTAACTGGTGTCATCACGGGTATTCTAGGACTTGGCGTTGTGGGAGCTTTGGCTTTCGGCGATGTTTTTGGTCTAGATGTTATAGGTAATATTACAGCTTTGGTGAATGACCTAGCTGGAATGGGTGTTACTGGATTGCTTGTATTAGCAGTTCTATATAGCCTACTTAATAGATAAGCTTTGCTTAAACTGTTATTAAGAAGGGCCTAGGCCCTTCTTAATTTATAATAAAATATATGGATTTTAATCTTACCCTCAAGACGATAAAAGACTTTATAACTAAGGTTAACGGTGTTTTAGTTCCGTTGGTCTCAGCTTCACTGCTTCTTGGAATCATCTTTGGGCCTACAACTCCATTTGTTGGAGATGTGTACACAAACGTTGCAGTAATAATAAAAATGCTTGGAGAGGACGGCCTGTTGGCGCTCATCTCAGTAATTATTATTCTTGCCTACCTAAAGAAGTAAAACCTTTTTTAGGAGCTCTTGGTTGGTCCTCAACCCGGAACTTATTTATTTTTAATCTGATGGTGGCTATGGGTGGAATTGAACCACCGACCCCAGCGTTATGAGTGCTGTGCTCTAACCATCTGAGCTACATAGCCAAGCTTGGAAATGATAAAGAACTAGCAATATAAGTCAAACATTAAATTTAAAGTGAATGACATCGCCATCTTTTACAAGATACTCTTTGCCCTCTAATCTTAATTTGCCTGATCTTTTTGCCTCTGCCTCTCCACCATAATCAATAAAATCTTGATAAGAAATAATTTCTGCTTTTATAAAACCTCTTTCAAAGTCTGTGTGAATAATGCCAGCTGCCTGAGGCGCCAACGAATCTTGTGGTATGGTCCATGCCCTTGATTCCTTTGGTCCAGAAGTAAAATATGTTTCTAGCTTCAGCAGTTTATAACCACCTAAAATAATTTTATTTAAAACTGGCTCATCCATTCCAAGCAGCTCTAGATATTCTTTTTGCTCATTCTCTTCTAAGTTAGCAAGCTCATGCTCTACTTTGATAACTGCCGGGATTACATCCACTGAGTTAGCTTTGGCGTAATTGAGCAGAGGCTCTATATCATTCTTTGATTCATCATCTGATAAGTTGGCAATGATAAGCATTGGCTTTGTAGATAGTAGATTTAGATCTTGAATGAAAACTTTCGAATCCTCATCAAATGAATCAAGCTTGGGTAGTGTTCCCGATTGCATTAGAAGCACAAGGCTTTCAACAATTTTTTTGTCTTGTATTGCGGATGTATCACCAGACCTAGAAAGTTTTTCAAGTTTATGAAGTCGCTTTTCCAGCACTTCTAGATCTGCAAAAATTAATTCTAGATTAATGGTTTCTACATCTTTTAAGGGATCAACTCTTCCATCAACATGGACCACATTATCATCATCAAAACATCTCACCACATGCAGCAGGGCATTCATTTCTCTAATATTAGATAGGAATGCATTGCCAAGACCCTCTCCCTTGGATGCACCTTTTACCAATCCAGCAATATCAACAAAACTCATTGTGGTTGGTATCACTTTGTCAGACTGAGTAATGCGATTAATTTCATCCAATCTTTTGTCTGGAACATTCACTATCCCTAGATTGGGTTCAATGGTACAAAATGGAAAATTCTCAGCAGGTATAGCTAACTTAGTAAGGGCGTTAAAAAGAGTAGATTTACCAACATTTGGTAATCCGAGTATTCCACATTTAAATCCCATAATTATTTTGAGTGTAGTTTTAGTTGTGCTTCTGCAATTTTTCTATCAGCCAGCAGTTCAATGATATTTAAGAACTCAATAAATGCATCCTCTAATTGCTCTTTCTCGTCTGGCTTAAAGCTGCCTAAGACCCAGTTAGTCACATCTGTTTTAGTTCCAGGATGCCCTATACCGACCCTCAGTCTTAAAAAATCACTACCTGAGGTACTAATAATGCTCCTGAGACCATTGTGGCCACCATGACCGCCTTCTGTTTTCAGTTTCAATGATCCTATGGGCAAGTCTAAATCATCATGAATTACTAGAATATTAGAGAGCTCCAGGCTACTAGTTCTTAATATTTTGGAGACACATGCTCCAGATTCATTTACATATAGATTTGGATAACCCCATAGCACCTTGCCATCTTTAGATTCTGCTACAGAAGCATCCAGTTTAGTTTTATTTTGAAGGTCATAATGCTGATTTTGAATCAGCCTTAACACCCAGTCTTTTCCTATATTATGTCTTGTACCTATATATTTTGGTTCAGGATTTCCTAAACCAAGAATACATATGTTTGGCACTGATTTATATAGAATTATTCGTCGGTTGAAGTATCATCAGAAGGTTCTTCCGCATCACTAGATGTAGGGGTTTCAGTCCCTTCGCCTTCTGCCACAATTACTTCTTCTTCTTCCACTGCTTTTGGCGCACTTACTGAGATAACCATTTGATCATGCTCTTCATCTAGGCCTGGAATTTCTGCACCTTCTGGAAGATTTAATTGAGTCAGCCGAACCGATTCATTCATTGCAAGGTTTGTAACATCCACCTCGATTGCCTCTGGAATATTTCCAGCTAAACATGCAATTTCAATTTCGGAGAATGCTTTGGCAATAACACCACCTTCATCCTTAACACCAATACACTCTTCTTCACCTATAAATCTAAACGGCACAATAACTTTCAACTTAGTTTTACTTGAAACTCTTTGAAAATCAGCATGCAGGAATTTGCCTTTTACTGGCTCTCTTTGAAGTTCTTTTAAAACAACTTTTTCATCTGCGCCTTCAAGGCTAATTTTTAAGACCTGTGTATAAAACAGCTCATTCTCGGATGCTTTAGTTAACTGATTAAGTGGAAGCTTGATATTTTTTGATTCTTCATTATTTCCATAAATAATAGCAGGAACCATACTATCCTCTCTTCTAATTTCACGAGTTTTATTTGTACCAGTTCTTATTCTAAGATCTGCATTTAATATAATTTCATTTGACATAGGTTTTCCCTTTAACGTTACAAGAAGAGAGCGCTTAGTGACTCTTCATTGTTTAATCTTCTAATGCACTCAGCAATTGTTGGTGCAAGAGAAATGACGCGTATTTTACTGCATTTTTCTGCATCTGTGGACAGTGGAATGGAATTCGTTACAACTAATTCATCAATGGCAGAATCTTGAATGCGTTCAATTGCTGATCCTGATAGCACAGGATGGGTGATATATGCCTTTACTTTAGCTGCGCCAGCATCTTTTAATGCCTTTGCCGCATTACATAGCGTTCCAGCGGTATCAATTATGTCATCTGGTACGATGCAGCATTTACCACTTACATCACCAATAATATTCATCACCTCTGATTCATTTGCCGTGGCCCTTCTTTTATCGATGATTGCTAGATCCGACTGATCTAGAAATTTTGCCAGCGCTCTTGCTCTAACAACTCCACCGACATCAGGAGATACCACCAACAGATCTTCATCTACTGAAGCCCGAGCCTTGATATCATCATGCATAATTTTTGTTGCATAGACATTATCTGCTGGCATATCAAAGAAACCTTGAATAGATTCAGAGTGCAAATCAACCGTTAGCACTCGATCCACTCCAACAGTATTGAGCATGTCTGATATTACCTTGGCACTTATTGGAACTCTTGATGATCTCACTCTTCTATCTTGTCTTGCATAACCGTAGTAAGGAATGATTGCGGTAATGCGAGAAGCAGATGACCTTTTTAGGGCATCAGTAATCAGCATAAGCTCCATCACATTATCATTAGTTGGAGCACAAGTTGACTGAATAATGAAAGTTTCATGGCCTCGAACATTTTCGAGCACCTCAGCCTTAATTTCTCCATCAGAGAATTTTCCAAGATCAATCTGACCAAGTTTCATCCCAAGGATTGTAACAATCTCCGCTGATAGAGACTGTGATGCAGTTCCAGAGAAAATTCCAAGGGCCGGTCTATTTATCATTGTTTGATGTAATGGCTGGGGTGGCTGGATTCGAACCAGCGCATGACGGGATCAAAACCCGTTGCCTTACCGCTTGGCTACACCCCATTATGTTAAATGTTGTATTAATGGTGAACATTGTAATGCTTCGCAAAATGAGTGTCTCCATTTAGTTGGAATTTTTTTCATTGTTTTTTCTATTTCTTTTCCTTCTTCATATTCAAAGAAAAATGTTGAGCCAGTTCCAGACATCCTTAAAGACATATCAAGCTCTAGTAAATCGAAGACTTCTTTAATATCTTGATGCTTGTCTAGAAAGATTCTTAAAAATGAATTGTGATTTTCTGAGCTTGCAGATCTTAATATTGTATTGCGGGAATCCTTCCATTTTGAAAACATGAATTGTGTAGAACTATTAACGCCAGGAAAAAGTAGCAAGTATTTCTTGGCGGAGCTTTCAACAGTCTGAAAAATATTACCAGTGCCAGAAGCAATTACATTTTTACCGTTAATAAAAAATGGAACATCTGCTCCAAGCTCATTCCCCATCTCCATCAACTTAGCCTTGGATATTTCCAGCTCATACATCTTATTTGCTGCAACTAAAACTGTTGCTGCGTTTGAACTACCTCCTCCCAAGCCACCTCCAACAGGAATATGTTTCTCAACAGTAACGGAGCAACAAATTGCTTTTTTTGTATATTCGCTCAGCAGCAACAAGGCATCATTGATAATATTATTTTCATTATTTAGATCTTCATATCCCTTGATTGTAATAATATTGCTAGAGCCAGCATGCTTTTTGATCGTCATCACGTCATATAAATCTATTAGCTGAAACCTACTTTTTATATCGTGCATTCCATCAGATCTTTCACCCAAGACTTCAAGGGAAAGATTTAATTTTGCAGGACATTTAAGTGTTAATGGCATCATTGCTATCTTATCAACCCATTAATCACCCAAGATCCAAGATTAATATTAAAAATTTGAGCATCACTCTTTTTGGCGCATGTTGCTGAGATTGAGGCTTTTTCTAAGAGCTTTGTTTGTCCTTGCATACACTGATAAAGCCACTTTATTAAAACTTTTTCTTGATTCTTTGTTAGCAATCCTTCGTTTGTATTAGGAATATCTGAGACTAGACTAAAATATTTTTTATTGATTTTTCCAGTAAAAACATTGCCATAAAAGGGTTTTTTAATCTGTATAATGTCGAATTCAGGATTATTTTGAATGGAGATATTGAAGCTGAGCATTTGCTCTCCATTTGTAGCATTGAATTTACCGCTTGCGATCTTATTTTTTTCGTAAGTTAAAAGCGATGTGCAAGAGCTTACCACGAGGGCAATACAAAAAATTTTTGTTATGGAATTACAACTGTTTGGCATAAATCATAAAACTACACGCTTATCAGATAGAGAGCGCTTTATTATAAATGACTCCAATCAAGAAGAGTTTAAAAACTTTATTGCAGAACAATTTCATCATTCAATAGAGTCTTTTTTTGCTCTCTCTACTTGCAATAGAACTGAGATCTACCTTTATGGAGATCGAGCAGTTGCCTTTGATGTTCTGAAAAGAACTGCTAAATTTTTAGGTTTTGGGAGTTCTATTGAGGATAGTTGCTATCACTTTTCTGATTTTTCTGCCATGAGGCATATGTGCGCTGTTGCATCTGGGCTTGATTCACAGGTGCTAGGCGAACAAGAAATTTTTGGACAATTTAAAAAGTCTGTTCAATCCTTCGAGTCTTTAGGCGTCCTTCACACCAATTTAAAGAATATTACAGATATCGTGACGACTATCTCAAAGGCAGCAAGGACTGAAACAAATATTGGCCGCAATCCACTTTCCGTATCAGGGCTTTCATTAAAAATTGTACGAGAGATTTTTGAGATCCCTCAAGACCAACAAATTACGATTGTTGGGGCCGGACAGATGGGCTTGAGTGTCATAGAACACTTTTATGATAATGGCCTCAAGGAAGTATGTGCGATAAATCGTACGAGAAAAAATCTTCGGGTTAGAGGCCTCTCTTTAAATACAGAACCTCTCACTCAATTGAGTGCATTGATCGAACATACGGACATTTTAATTTCATCAATCAACACTACATTACCAATTATAGGAAAGGGTATGATTGAGAATGCTTTGAAGTTGAGAAAAAATAAACCCATGCTTTTGATAGATCTGGGTGTTCCAAGAAATGTAGAAAATCAGGTGAGAGAGTTAGACAATGCATACCTATTTACGATAGAGGATATGGAGCTAGTTACTCAAGATAACTTGAATGAAAGAGCTGTGGAAGCAGAAAAAGCCAAGACTTTAATTGATGAAATGCTCTTTGACTCTTTGGGAGCAGAAAAGAGTAAGATTAATAGAAGTGAAGCATTTGCATTTCTTGAAAGCTGTCTTACAGATTTATCTGAGGATAGCGTTCAACAGATAATCAAATCTGCTGACCCTTATCAAGAATTAAAACTAATCCTTGGTCTTACTAAAGTAGAGTTACAATGCTTGGAGTATCTCTCTCATCATGCTATCTCATCAATAATAAAGGAAATTAAAAGTGCTTGATAAGTCAATTGTTGAAAAGCTCGAAAGCTTACTAGCAAGATCAAATGATATTAATATTGAGCTTTCTCAAGAAGGCGTCACCAATGACCTAAGCCACTTTACCCAATTAAATAAGGAGTATGCTGAAATATCCCCAGTGGTAACTTTGTTTAAATCTTTACTCGCCCTTGAAGAAGAGCTAGAGGGTGCGCGTGAGTTACTTGAGTCTGGAGATCAAGAGCTGATAGAGCTAGCCAAGTCTGATATTTCAATAAGCGAAGATAAAATTACTCAACTTGAGACAGATTTAAAGTTTATGTTGCTGCCAAAAGATAGTGCAGATGATGGTGCTGCCTATTTAGAGATTAGAGCCGGAGCAGGTGGCGATGAGGCGGCTATTTTTGCAGCTGATCTATTTAGAATGTACACGCGCTTTGCAGAGCGTCAAAAATGGAAGATAGAGGTTATGAATTCAAAGCACTCTGAGCCAAGTGGTTTAAAAGAGGTTGTGGTCAAAATTAACGGCCAAGGTGTGTATAAATTTCTAAAGTTTGAATCAGGTGTACATCGCGTCCAAAGAGTCCCTGAAACTGAGTCTCAAGGAAGAATACATACATCAACAGTCACAGTGGCTATTCTCCCTGAGGTTGATGAAGTTCAAGATATCGAGATAGATAAAAGTGATTTAAGGGTTGATACCTACCGAGCATCCGGAGCAGGAGGGCAGCACGTTAATAAAACAGATTCTGCCGTAAGACTTACTCACATACCCACTGGTGTCGTTGTTGAGTGTCAAGATCTACCGTCTCAGCATAAGAATAAAGCAAAAGCCATGGCTTTGTTGCTTGCAAAGTTAAAACAAAATGAAGTGGATGAGCAGCAGAGCTCTATTGCGAGTGAGAGAAAGATATTAGTTGGAACTGGCGATAGAAGTGAAAAAATCAGGACTTATAATTTTCCTCAAGGTCGCATCACCGATCATCGCATTAAGCTCACTCAGCATAATTTAGATCAGGTAATGGATGGTGACATCCTTGCAATTTGTCAGGCATTGATCACTGAGAATCAGCTAGCTCAGCTCTCAAACCTAGAAGATAGCGCTTAATTGAACTCCAGTCTTGCATATCATCTTGACCGCGCAAAGGAGTCTTCCAAAATAGATGTCAGCCTAGAAAAAGATTTTCATTTTTTCTTAGTCTCTCTTGGAGTGTCTAAGTCTACTATTCTTTTGAGAGATGACTTAGCACTAGATATCATTCAGCAGAAAGAGATTGAGAGGTTTTTTAATTCCTATATTACCGGGATGCCCTTAGATTATATTTTGAATGAAACATCATTTTTAGATTTTAAGTTTTATGTTGATGAGAGGGTTTTGATACCAAGGCCTGCAACTGAAGTGCTGGTATCCAAGATATTAGACTTAGACCTTCATCCATCAGCTAATATTCTGGAAGTCGGTGTCGGCTCAGGCTGTATTTCTATTTCATTATCCTTGTTGCGAACAGACCTCAAGATTATTGCATCAGATATATCTTTACCTGCTCTAAAAGTGGCACACATTAATATGCTGAATTACAAAACTAAGAATATTCAGTTGGTTTATGCAGACTGGTTATCTTATGCAACACCAAGCTCATTGGACCTAGTAATCTCCAATCCTCCATACATACACCCAAATGACCCGCATCTATTAGGCCTCACTCACGAACCCATCACAGCACTCATTTCTCCCGATGGAAATGAAAGTTTTGTGCACATTGCAGAACAAGCTTTTATAGCTTTAAAAGATGGCGGTATGATTATTTTTGAACATGGTTACAATCAAAAAGATGAGGTAATCAAGATTCTTAGTGATGCTGGCTTTAGTCAGGTGCACTCTCTGCAAGATCTGCAAGAATTAGATAGGATAGTATTTGCTACAAAATGAATAAAGATTTATTCTGATAATAAGAATGGTTGATTTCTTTTTTGCGTTTAATTGAAAGAGTTTAGAATGTTTTAATAGATAAAAATATCGGGGTATTTATTATGTTAGGCAATATGATGAGTTGGGATTTAACAATTCCACAAGCAATTTCTCATGCTGAGAAATACAATTTTGATGGCAAATTAATTTCTAGAGAGTTAGATGGATCTATCAAGGAAACAACCTATGGTGAGTCAATAAAGCGGTCTAAAAAACTGGCAAATGCACTGAATAAATTAGGTGTTAATCTGCACGACAGGGTGGCAACTATTGCTTGGAATAATAGCCGTCATTTCGAAATGTATTTTGGTGTTTCGGGGATGGGTGCGGTTTTGCATACTTTAAATCCAAGGTATTCACCCGCTCAATTGGTTTATATCTTAAATCATGCAGAAGACAGAGTTTTGATCATCGATCCAACATTTATACCTCTAGTAGAAGGAGTTCAAGACCAGTTAAACTTTGTAGAAGTAATTATTATTGCCGCAGATAAATCATCTATTCCTGATAACACTCTAAGTAACTTTCTTAGCTATGATGAGTTGCTTGAGCAAGAATCTAGCGAGTATCAGTGGCCTGAGTTAACTGAGGATACTGCAGCTTCTTTATGCTATACCTCTGGCACAACTGGCAATCCTAAAGGCGTGCTCTATTCCCATAGATCAACCATCTTGCATGCAACTTCTATTGCTGGGGCCCTTGGTTTTGATTCTTCTACTGCAGTACTGCCAGTGGTTCCGATGTTTCATGTGAATGCGTGGGGTGTTCCATACGCAGCTCTAATTAATGGTTTTACATTAGTGCTCCCAGGTCATGCGCTTGACGGCGAATCTCTCTTTGAACTCGTGCAACAAGAATCTGTAGATTCCCTTTTGGGAGTTCCAACGGTTTGGCTGGGATTATTGCAATATTTAGAGAGTAAAGGCTTAAAAATGGAGTCAGTTAATCAAGTTCTTGTAGGCGGATCTGCAGCTCCTTATGCAATGATTAAGGCTTTTGACGAGCAACATGACGCATTTCTTACTCATGGATGGGGGATGACAGAAATGAGCCCTCTAGGCACTATCAATGCCCCAACCAAGAAAACACTAAGCTTGCCTAAAGAAGAAAGGTATCAATTACAAACAAAACAAGGATACCCGTTGTTTGGTGTTGAAATAAAAACAGTTAATGATCAGAACGAAGAATTACCAAGAGATGGTGAGGCAAGTGGAGCATTAAAAGTGCGAGGCCCATGGATCATGCATACTTACTTCAAAGCTGCAGAACCAGCTGTAGATGATGAGGGTTGGTTTGATACCGGCGATGTTGCTAAGATTCATCCCGATGGTTGTATGCAGATTGTTGATCGCACCAAAGACGTTATTAAGACCGGGGGTGAGTGGATCAGCTCTATTGACTTAGAAAATGCAATTCTTACTCATGAGAACGTTTTAGAAGCCTGTGTTGTTGGAGTTCCTCACCCAAAATGGGATGAGCGACCATTACTCTTTTTAATTACTAAAGATGGGAATGAGATTGATAAACAAGAAATTAATGATTTTCTAGAACAAAAAGTTGTGAAGTGGTGGCTTCCCGATGATATTATTTTCGTAAAAGAACTGCCTCATGGCGCTACAGGTAAATTATTGAAAGTTGAATTAAGAGAAGAATATAAAGAATATTTAATGGAGAAATAGTATGTTACACATTGTAAAACCAGGTGAAATTGATTCAGTGATAGGGAAGGAATTAGGAGCTTCTGATTGGATGGTGATCGATCAAGAAAGGATTGATAAATTTGCTGATGCAACGATGGATCATCAATTTATTCATGTAGATCCAACGCAGGCTGAACCAATTTTTGGTTCAACAATAGCGCATGGTTTTCTTTCACTATCTTTAGTTGCAGGAATCTCTTTTGATCAAGAGATTGGTCTCGTTATTGAGGGCACAAAAATGGGATTAAACTATGGTTTAGATAAGGTAAGATTTTTGAGTCCTGTCCCCGTCAATTCAGAGGTGAGAATCTCAACAAAGTGCATTGATATAACTGAAAAAAATCCAGGTCAGTTCTTAGCTAAAAATGCAGTAACGATGGAAATAAAGGGTGTTGATAAGCCTGCATATATTGCAGAAACTCTCAGCTTATTTATTACTTAAGTTTTTCTTTTAAGAGTTCATTTACAGATTGAGGATTAGCCTTGCCGGAAGTTAATTTCATTACTTGCCCTACAAAAAAACCAAAAAGTTTTTCTTTGCCCCCAAGATAAGCCTTTAGCTGAGTTGGATTCTCTTGAATTACAGTGTTGATGATTGCTTCA
>ENA-OSJC01002363-OSJC01002363.1-marine-metagenome-genome-assembly--contig:-NODE-2363-length-14335-cov-8.491303_pt1 | contig 14335 bp, 18 predicted proteins | sample MGYA00237885_ERZ534234 | MGnify/ENA primary metagenome ERZ534234 (study PRJEB26413, sample SAMN06343907) | marine metagenome | isolation source: coastal waters | place: Atlantic Ocean: West Antarctic... | reverse complement strand
ATAACTCGCATGTTAACATCTTGAGAGACAACGATTGTCTTACGTTTTGGAGTCTCAGCTTTAATTGCTAAGGCTGCGGCAAGAATCAAGTTGTCCGAGGACTTATGAGAGAGACCCTTTGGGAGCTCCTCTAATGCGTTGTCCCCCGCTTTAACAAAGCGAAGCACTCCTAACCCCTTACCAAGCCTAACACCTTTTGAGAGGCTTCCAGAGACCCTTAAAGCGTCAAATCGTCGAATGGCTTGACGTGCATGGAACCCTACTGAGTCTTGGCGCGTCTTATGTTTGTCTAATTCTTCCAAGACCTTGATTGGAACAAACAGGTCGTTATTTTCGAACTTCTCGAAACAGTCGCTATCCGAAAGGAAAACGTTTGTATCGATGATTAAGTTTTTTTTTGCCATGTTGGCTCCTATTTAAATTTACGTAGTTATATTTTGCTAATTGTGACGTTTCTTTTTAGATCTAACATTTTACCATATGCTTTTCTAGCGGACTCAGTTGCTGTGTCAGTCATGTATGTCGACATTGGTTGTTTTAAGAGATCTCTCGTTGCAGTCATTTGAGCAATGATGAGTTTCATGTTATTCTTCATCTTGCGGATCTCCTTCGAGTTTTGCAATTTGATCTTCAATGACAGCATTGAGCTTCTTTAATACAGCAAACACGCTTCCCGACTTAATGTCAGTAAGATCGGCTAGTTTAGCTAAGTTTTTCTCCATTCTTCCAATGATACCGCGCTCTTTGTTGTCAATACCTTTTTGTTGCGTAGCTTCTCTTGCGCGTTGCTTTAAGTCTTTAGACACATCTGATGTGCTGGTTGTGTCTGCTCCAAATGATTTCTTATCCATCTCTGACTCAATCATCTCTCTTAATGTTTCTTTTGTAATTTTCATATTTAAATCTCCTTTAATAAGTTTAACTAGTTTATTTCTCAACAATATCGAGGCCCATCTTGGATATTTTAGACATCGCTGCCACCATTTCACCAAGAGAAGGATCCATTCCAATCATCCAACCCATGAGACATGTGTTCGCTAACTCATCATTCGAGAATCCAAGTTGTGCTGCTCTTTGACATAGTCTTAGTAAGTGATCAAAACACTCAGCAAACTCAGGGTTATTTTTGCACTTTTCCAAAATCTTGTCCATTATTTCTTCACTCATCTTTTTCCCCTAAAAATTTTTTCCAATTCGTTGGTATTTCTTTCGTACCATGCTTCCTCATCATCCACTCTGAAGAGCTCCACAGATTCCAACTTGGCTCTATTGGCAAACTAAATAGTTCCATAGAGGCTTCAGAAGGAGTTTTACTGCCTTTTTTCTGATTACATGACACACAACACGTAACAAGGTTGTTCCAGCTTTTAGGGCCCATTTTTGACTTTGGAATTACATGATCCAAAGTCAAGCGGTGTTTCATAAATTTTTTATTGCAATATTGGCAATGATAGTCATCCCTGAAGAAGACAGTTTTTCTAGAAACAGGTACTTCGTATCCTGATTTTCTGATGTATTTTTTTAAAACAATTACTGATGGAAAATAAAAAAGAGCACAGGCCAAATGAGAGTAATTCTCAACGACTTGTGCTCTTTCTGAGTACACTAATGAAAATCCTTTGAACGAGTCAATGATCTCAATCGGTTGCCATGCTGCATCTAACTTTAGTGTATATAGTTTTGTCACACTTCTAACTAGTTCTTGGTCATCAGTTTTGATGCTGCTCCTTCTTGAGGTATTTTGGCACTCACTACATCAGTAAGAGAAAAGTTGTCAACAAAAGACTTCAGTTCACCAAACGCCTTTTTATAGTCTGGCTCCATTACTACCTCAGTTTTTCCACCGTGGCCATGAATAGCATGAACTTCACCAATGTTATCGTAAATGGTAACAGTTGGATGATCAGACAACCAAGTGACTGCTACCTTTCCATTATCGAATACAAACCCTTGGGCAACACGACCTGTACCAGATACGCCGCTTTCGTCCTCAGTTCTTTTTAAATAAAAAATCTTCATAATTAAATCCACTCAAGGTCATCATCGTTATCGTCACTACTATCTTCCTCAATTGGTAAAGACTGTCGTATCAAATCTTCTTCTCTAAAATTAGAGGATTTTTTAAAATCTTCTTGAACAATATCGTGATATTCTGACACAAAAGAAAGTATTGCCATGATTCCATCATATGACTCTTCTGCTTGTGGATTGAAAGTTAGTACTGAATCATAAATATTTACGTTTAATATTTTTTCACTTAGAAAGTATATTTTTAAATCCACATCGTTTTCTGTTTCGCAATCAAAGCCATCTATTTCCATTATATAAAATCTTAATCTCTGAGCATAATACTTATCCTCATCTGAGCCTGATAATTTTAGGTGGATTCCAAATTTTAACATATCCGAAAATTTATCTAGACTCATGGTTAAACTCCTTTTTAAAAAATCGGAACAGGACATTAAGATTAAGGGACCCCTCCATAGTAGAGGAGGACTTTTAATGGAGTGGTAACCCCAAATCTTAAAAAACTTTAATGTTCTTATTAATGTCCTGTTCCAAGTGTGTGTGTTTTGTTGTGTAGTACTATTATACCATATCCGAAAGGCTATGTCAACTGAAAAGGAAAGGTTTTTTAAAAAAGTTTAAAACGAGAAAAGTCTGTGCATATTTTATTATTATTATATATATACATTAGTTAATATCTTTAATATCTTTAATATCTTTAATATCTTTATCTTTATATCCATACTTCTTATATAATTCTAAGAAATGTTCATATGGCATACCTAATATGTAAGCCATATCAGATTTAGTAGAAGAACATGTTCTAGCAAATAACATTAATGCATCCCTACAGATCCTAGGCATGGAATACCAAAGAGGAAAATTATATAACTTTCCATTTGTCATTCTAGAACTTACTTCCAACTTAACTGCTATCAGTTCTTCAAGTCTCAATTCAGATACAATATTGAGAAAGTCCTCATTTATACGACCTTCTTTTCGAAGTTCTAAAATAAATGATTTTTTTTTCTTATCCTTACTTGACAAACCGCTTTCCTTATGGTATAATACAAGAGTGTAGTTTATTTGTGTATTTTGTTTTGTGTTATAAGATATGTCGTGGAGGACATTATGCTGGATTTTGTATTTCTGGAGCTTGTGGATTTGACTCTAGTTCATTTTCGTACTTGTCGAGAAGAAGTTTTACATTGTAGAGACCCCATTTCTTAAACATTTCCATATCATTAGGATTGTTTAAGTCTAGATAAGCATCTGAAAAATAAGATTGGACTAGATTGAAAGCATCGAACGCTTGATTTCTACCGGTTGCATCTCCTTCGATACCACCACCAAAATCTTTCTTCTTTTCTTCATCTTCAGTTTTTTTATCAAAATCTTTTTCTGCTTGAGATCTGTTTTTGATTTTCTCGCTTTCTTCATTGTTTTCGAATTCATCAGAAACTATATCCCCAGAGACTTCATCTTCTTCGATGTCGACATCTATCTCTCTGAGGATTGATTCTGTAATTCCCAAATCATCTTCGATGTCATCAGCAAGATCATCAGATGATAAATCAGATGGTGGAGCTTCGATATCAGAACCTAAATTCACAGAATCAAATTCAGAAGCAACATCTAACGCCTCTTCACCTTGTGCACTTAATGCGTCAAGTTCGTCAAACAAGCGAACCATTGCACCTAAAAAGTGATTAGTGAACGATTCTCTTTGTTCCCCGTCTGTTGTTAGTTGCTGATATTTTGATTTAATAGAAGGCTTTGCCTTTCGAATGGCGTCCCTCAATTTATTTATACCAGTATTGGGATGAGGATTAGCCATATCTTTAGCTTCAAACAATGTTTCCAAGATAGACTTCTCTCTAGACTCTTTAATTAGATTTCTAGCCCATATTCTAGCCTTTCTCTCTTCAACATGTTCTTGTTTGAGACTTGTAGCGATATGAGGAACAATAGTTCTTCTAACGAACTCTCGCAAAAGCTTTTCTTCGTTTTGGTTCATTATTTAATCCTTTTACCTTTTAAAAATACTTTTTTAGCTCTAGCAATTCTTTTGATTGCTTCTTGTAAGGTTTTTTCTTTTGTACTTTCCTCTTTCTCTGCAGCAGGAGAAGAGTCGCCATCATCATTATCAGGCTCTGATTTATTTTTCTTATTCTTCATATATTTCTTTAGACCATCAGGCATCTCACCTTCTTCAACAACCTCTTCATCTCCCTCTTCGCCTTCATGACCAACAAATTTATCTGCATTTGTTGTTCTTGGGTTGTTACGTCCTTCTTCTAATTCATCTTCTTTCTTTTTGCCTTTAGATGCATTCGCCATAGACTCTTCTTTGTCTCCATCTTTGTCAAGATCTAGAAAGTCAGGTTTTTTGTTTTCTTTAATAATGCCAAACTTCTGAAGCAAAAGTTTATTTAATTCGTTGTTTTTCCATTCTTTAAGTGACATGTTTTTGGTCTCCGTATATTTGACAGTGTCTTCGTACTCTCGCATTGTAGCATTTCCATCAAGCATCGCTTCATGTTCTACCTCTTTTAAGCTATCATTCTCTAAGTAGTATCCTGGACCACTATATCCACCAGTATCCAATCTACCTTCCATATTTTGTCTGTGGTGTATCAATTCATGTGCTATTGAGCGCAAAACATCCTTCGGGTGTCTCCCATCGACGAATATGTGTATCTCAAGGCTCTGAGGGTCGTAGTAAGCCGTTTTACCAAGCACATTGGGTTGGTTATCTGGGTCTGTATCAAAAATGATCACAGGCGGCTCCTTAAAGCCGTATTTCGAATCGAAATGATCATACATTCCGTTCAAGTGTGGCTCTATATTGGTTAGGTCCATATTGGATGGGTTGTTGATTTTACAAGGCATGTTATAATTAGTTCCTTTTTGGACTTTTTTTCAATGAAAAAAGAGGTATAAACTCGTACTCCGAGGCCCCAAATGGCAGTATTTTGGCCACCAAAACGATGTTTTCGAGCCTATTTTCTTCAATAATCTCCAATAATAGACCTTCTTTCTCTTCAAAACTCTCACAAAGAAGGTCTATTGACCATGATTTCCACGATACGATGTCTCCTGGAGTCAATTTTCGGGCCTTAGAGTGACCTAGTGCCCTGTTTTTTGAAGTTTTAAAGGTTTTACCACTCATTTTGATCAATATTCGTAAACTTCTTCAGATTCTTCTTCCATATTGCTTGTTTCTAGTGGAAATTCTCCAACTGCAACCATGGAATCTCCCATTTCTGGCATTTCTGGTGTATTATGGGCAACAACTTGGTCGTATGCCCCCTCTTCCATGCCATATTCGACATAATGCTTGACTGTTTTGATATAATCAGCCGCTTTTGTGAGCTTTGACTGCACCCATGCCTCTAATTGTGTCTCATCTGACAACATTTGGCTTAATTCTGCTGCATAATCAGCAATATCGGACAATTGTCGCTTAGCCATGCGACCTTCTTGGTCAATTTCTCCGTTTGGAAGTGTCATATGAGCCATTTCGAGCTCTTCTTTCAGTATTTGCTTTAATCTTTGTTTAGAAATCTTCATTTTAAATTCTCCTTTGTATACAATAGGGTCAACATCAATAGTATGATAGGTTGCCAACCAAAAAATGACCCCAAAAGCATAGTAATTAGGCAAAAGATGCTCGATTTCATAAATTTGGTTAGTTTTTCTTCTTCAATAAACATTATTCACCTCCACCATCGCCAAAATCATCACCAGAATCAAATGAATTGCCGGAATGAGACCAGCAAGATTCAGTATCTTTCTTTGTTTTACTTTTTTTATCGCCCTTTGTCGAAGAAATAAAAATTTTTATTTTTTTAGACGGTGATTGGGTGCCATCTTCCTCTAGTGCACCAAAACCAGCTGGTGCAGATTTGGATCTTTTAAAATTTTTAACTCTTTTTAGTCCTTTTGCACCAGTAGTCTTTGATCCACCAAGACCAACTAGGGTTCTTTTCTTAGTTCGATGGTTTTTAGAGTGCGGCTGGTATGATTCTAGAAGTTCTTGTTGCGTTTGCAACATTTGCATTACATTTTCTAGGTTCTTTGTTGCATTTCCAGCAATTTTTCTCATGACTTCTTCATGTTCTCCACAAAAATAGTCAGAAACTTCCCACTGAAGGTTTATTACTCCCTCTAGTTCGTCCGAAGAGTAGTCAATTCTACCAAAAAAATAATGAGACTCTTTTGTTATCCCCTTCCAAGTAGTTTCTAGTGTGTCTAGATATTGAACCTCTTTTACTTCTAGACCCAATTCTTCTTTAATTTCTCTCCAGAAAGCAAACGGTGCTTCTTCTCCGTCTTGGATGTGTCCACCTGGTGCGTCCCACTCATGAGAATCGGACCGTTGTGCGATCAATATCTTAAAGTCAGAGGTCAATACGACACCTTTTGATATCTCTCCTATGTCTTTTATCAATTCTTCAGGGTCTTTGACTATAATCTTAAAGTCTTTGTGTAGTTTTTTGTAAGCCTCTATAGCTTCTCTCTCTTTTGGATCATCATCATAGTGTAATGTTGACCCAAGTTCATACAATTTTCTAGCTTTTAGCTCTCCATTGGTATAGAACACTGCATCAACGTCGATCTTGAGTCTGGAAAGTATAGATTTAACAGAAGACTCAGTGTCTTCCATGTGTGTGTCTCTTGAGGTAACCACAAAAACAGTCTTTCCTGACTGCTTGAAGCTCTTGATTCGCTTTACTATCTCTTTGTTTATACCTCCAAACTGATATCGCTCTTCTCCGTCTGCTGTTTTGTTGAGAAAGGACTTGACGATTGTATTGTCGAAGTCGAACGTGACTACATCACCATTGCGATTGTCTAGAGATTTCTTAAAATTTTCGAATATTCTTTTCATATGAAGCTCCTTTGTAAAGATTATTCGTTTTTCTTTACATGTTAATTATATTATAGCATTTTTTCGAGGGTTTGGCAGGATTTTTACTTTAAAACTTACGTTTTCTTGCTTGAGATTGTCTTCTTGTTCCATTGTTACGTTTTTGAGGCCCTGATATCTTGATTTTTCTACGTGACCTTCATGTTCTTCTTCACCAGTCACATCAGTAACTACACTTTGACCCCTGCCACCACTAGTTGAGTACATTTCAGCCAATCTATCGCCCTTTAGACGCTGCTCTTGTTCTTGTTTTTTGTTAAATGCTTCATTGTCCTCTTTGGATCCTAAAGGTGCTCCAAAGCCATGTCCAGCACCGCCGCTCATAGAGCTCATCTCGTCGAGAGGTTCTTTTGTTTTTTCCGGATCAACAGCACAAAGTACTTCGGCCATGTTTTCACCATCTTTGTACGTCCATTCTTCATCATTATGCTCAAATGTCTTTAAACCACCTTCACCGGCAAACATTATTTTTAAAATTAGATTCGATGCATCCTTACCGGTTAAGGATTCTTCACCTGTGTTGACTGTGGTTTCTCCACCTCTGCTTTTTATAGTCCATGTATCCCAAATTAGTTGTCCATCGACTTCTCTGTAACATTTTAGTTTTATGTTAACACCTTTAACTTGAAGTTTTCCAGCTAGCAAGTATTCTTGTTCGTTTTTAAACCATGACATATCTCCAACGTGAAAACCTTGACCGTCCATGTTGGAAATGTGAAAAAGTATTCCCCATCCTGTAGAGCCTTTCATTGTAAACCTTAAAGAAATACCCTTGTTTTCGCTAGTTGAGACTGCTCGAGATATGTCCCACGAAGGATCAGGGTTGAATAATAAAAATATAATTGTTTTGTAGCTCATAGAGTGCAATCCTCTATACAATACATCTGAGACCACTAAATCTCTGCTCACATCTATCTTCTCGCGTCCGGAGACTTTATAATCGCCTTTTAGAAGACCTACTAATTTTTTCCTGTCCATCTTGACATTGGAGATAATCGGTAAAAGATTTTTAGCTAAGGAATAATCTTCCTTTGTAGCTAAACGATTGATATCACCACCAGCAGCCATGAAAACTTCTTCTACGAAAAGGCTCATTGCAGCCTTTAAAGGTTCAGCATGTTTTTCACGAAACCTGCGAGGGTCTCTGACGGTTTCCACATTTCCATTGGTCATCAAAGCCATGGAGACTAATATTTTTTTTAAGATGTCAATACTGGAACTGTCAAGCTCAGATAATATTTGTTTTATAAGTTCATTTGGCTTCTTTGATCCCCGCATATTTCGCGAGAAATTTCCTTGCCTTATGCTACTCTCAGCATGATATTGCAATAGTTTTAATACAGCCATAACTGTGGGTAATGCGGATTGATCAATTTTCATTGTAGTGTTCCTTTGAATATAAAATACAGATTGTTGCTCTTTTGAAATTTTCTACCTGCGAAATGTCCAATTAGATCTAGATGTTCGACGGTTATTTTGTGCCCTATTTGAGATAATTCAATCATTGTCTTTTTCGCTTCGTTTTCAAATATAGACTTTTGACCATCAGCAGTTAAGACTGTGTTTTGAAATGGTGACTCTGTTATGTGCATTGTTTTACAAAATACACTTTCGACTACAAAGTTTCCTTTTATTATTATTTCTTTTTCAATTGAAAATTTGCTAAATTGACGGGCATCAACGCCTATTTTTTTTGGATTACTCATGACAAATAATGCAGAAAAACCATCTCGTCTTTTACCGGCAAAGGCTTGGGCGACGTCCACGTCTGTTGAAGAAGAGCATGCATTACCTAAACTTATTTCTTTGGCTGTAATCATATATCTTATAACGCTATATGGTAAGTCATTGAGGCCTCTGTATAGAATACTGATGTTTTCGCCATCATATCTAGCCTTATCTCTTTGAGTAGATCTCTGTTTTGTATCAGCATCGACAGGTAATCCGTCTGCCATAGGGTGGTCAAATCTACTAACAAATTCAATGTTTGATTTACCAGCTATTTGACTTAGGTGGATACTTGCTTGTTTGTAATCTTCTGCTGTCACAATAGAATTAACATCAAAATCAAGCATGTACAAAATGTTGCTTGAAACTGGAGACGATACACGCTTCCATCTCTGAGCCTTTTTTCTATCCCAAGTTTTACCACGATTTCGAACCATTTCAACATTACCAGATGTCAGAAGAGTTAATGATTTTATTATTTTTATAAAACCCTCTTTTTCAACCGGGCTGAGTTTTTCTAAAATCATATAGGCGATATCAGGGACTCCTTCCGCCTTTATTTTCTCGTCCATCCCTGTAAGGAATTTATTAACTTTAGCAAATGCTTTACGAACAGTTGGATTTATTTGACTTTCTGAATCGAAAGTCCCTTCAATTAAGATTTTCATTTACGCAACTCCGTTACTTCATAGGGACAGACATTGCGTCAATCAATTCTTGTTTAGCTGAAGCGTCAGCTTCTTCTTGAATGGCTTCTTGCTCTTCGAGCTCGACTTCGTTCATGACTTGTTCGAGTTCTTCCTTGATAATTTGTTTGATTTGTGTTTTTGTAAGTTTCATAACATACTCCTTTTTGTTTATAATTAGTCTAAGATACGGTTGCGGTTACTTTTAGTGTTGCTGATTTGTCAAGCATCTTTATCTTGTAGATTTTCCCTTTACTCTCAAATTCAAATAGTTGCCCGCTGAGTAGAGTGTTAAGCATTGGTTTTATTTCAGCATCAAAGTCAACATTTCTTTTTCCGTAAATCATGTCACTACCCTTTCTCATTAGGATAAAGTTTTTATTGCATTCAATTTTTATAAGTTCATCATTAAATCCTCTATCTTGATCAAACTCTTCTCCTGCGTACATGGTGAGCATAAAGTCTTCGACAATTATTGTTCCACTTAGAATAACTTCTCTCTCTGGTTTGTACTTCGAAAGAGCATCGGCAGTAAACCCCCGCCCGGTTTCGTTTTTCATATGAAGAATTATACCATTGCCTCCTCCCTTGTTTAGAAAACCTTCAGCACTATTGTAGTCATAACTGGTAGAAACTCCTCTGGACATATCCCAAGTGGCTCCTGGATTTGCTAAGAACTTCACTACTTCCGGAGACATTGAGTGCATCCCTCTGTAGAGCACTTTTTTGGCGCCAAGCCGTTCTTCATCACGTGATATGCCGGCTTTAAAGTCTGGATTAATTGATCCTACGTCAGCGTTGGTGAAAGCTTCCATAACCTCTTTTGAACTGATCACTGTTGACCCTATCATGGGCAACAACTTGTTGGCTAATCGATACTGTTCTTTTGTCACCAATTCATATGTTGGAAATCTAAGAGTTTCCAAAGCAAAGTCTGCTCCATCTGACAAGATGTGGCTCCATCTACGCTTTGTTCCGTCTTTGTTTACACTTTTTTCCGGAGACCATATTTCAGGATCTCTTACGAAATCGACTGCTCCGGAAGTCAAGAGTGTCATCGTCAAGATAGTGTTGATGAAGGCTTGTTTCTCCTCGTCTGTCTTGAGTAATTTCGCCAAAGATTGTTTGGTCATTTGTTTTTGAACATTCTTCACTTGTCTTGGGTTGACGTTTGGCATAAACCTGTATATTTGGTTTACTATTCTAGCTACGATTATAGCTGTTTTTGCTGCACTCATGTTATATCTCCTAAATATATTCGCAAACAATATCTAGGTGAATATTGAATATGTTTGTAATTGTAACTTCAGTCGATTTTGGATCTGATATTGTATATCCTGAACGTCGGACATCGCCAATAAATTTTGCAGTCTCTTCCATGTTCCATGGGATTTGGATGTTGGCATCAGCCAGTCCTAATTTTCCGTCTACAATGTCTAACCAATCGTCTTTTGTCATTGATTTATCTTTTATGTTTTTACCGGTCCAAGTAACATTTGCTGAGAGTGACCAATCTAAAATTCTTAATCGTCCGGAAAGAATGACTTCGTCCTCTTGGAACTTGCTCAATCTCCCTGCTCGAAAACCCTTTCCTTTTGGATTCTTGATTTCTAGAAGAACTCTATTGTTACTTTCCCCTTGTGGAACGTCAGTGGCAAATTCGTATGCCACATCCATAATTTCTGACGTTGAAACTGCTCTTCCTATGTCCCAATTGTCTTTCTTGTTTAGTATGAGCTTTATAGCGTCGATGCTTAGTTTCTTTAAACCTCTCCATAGCGTTTTCGAGATTTGTATCTTTTCTGGCTGGAGTTTAGAAGGGTCATCAGGTCCAATTTTTGCTTCAATGTCGCTCATCTCAATATTGGATGATCCCATTTTTTTCAACAGAGTGTTGGATGTCTTGTAATCCTGTTTGGATATTTGTTCCGCAATATCTAATCCCAAGAGTGTAAAAAGATTGGCAAGACTTGGTCTAGTAATATCTGACCAAGAAGATGTTTTGAGAGGATCAAAGCTGTCGGGATCCCGAACAGTTGCGACGCTACCAGAAGTAAACAAAATCATTGACTTTAGAATAGTTCCCATGGCACTGAAGTCTTTGTCAGTTAGTTGCATCTTGGCAACGATTGTGTCAAATTGTTCCTTAGCGATGTTTCCCCAAAACTTTTCAAAAATCCGGAAAGTTAGAATTACACTTTTTTTAATGTCCATGGTTGCGGCCCCTTTGTTGTTTTTTGCACTACTACCTAAGTAGTTTTGTAAAATTTCGGCGCCCGTAACTTTTTTCTTTTTAAGCCCTTAAACGCTAAGTTTCCCAAAAAACCGGACAACTACTTGATATAGGACCTTATTCGCATTCCCAAATCTCGTAAGAAACCTCAACAGAGTCTCCGACTTCCGGCATATCAGTCCAGTCAAACATGATAGAGTTGGAGCTTGGATTGTAAGACCAGCCTTCGACAGCTTCTTGTCCGTTGACAAATACTCTAATTGAGTCTTCTTTGGGGTTTGGTTGATTTAAGCCATATGAAGTTAAGTTAACAACAGCCAAGGCGATGTCTTCCATCTGCGTGCCCCAATCTACATCGCAAATAGACCACCATTGAGAATTATAATGATTCACCAGTTCGTAATACCCCCAACCAGGAAAAGCTCCGGCGCACCCGCCCGGTGCATCGCCAATAATGGCGAATGGCAAAAAAGATCCTTGAGGATAATAATAGTCAAAAATACTCGAGTAGTAAGTCTGGCTATTGGGAGACCAATCTTGCTCATCGGACAAAAATATTGCTACCAAAGCAGCTCCTTGTCTAAACCATGAGCGATTCAGCTGGATAGATTCGCTAAGCATTTCAACACCCATTTCATTTGCAGAGCCACGCGTACCAATAGAATTAATTAAGGTAGATGTATCCACTATAAGGTCAAGGTCTGTATGAGTGAAGAAGGTGTTGTTTACAAAATTATGATTATCAGTGGTTATAAATCCCATTTTAAAATTAGGCGAATACAACATGAACATGTTCAAGAAATCACTGATGTTTGTCGAAAGTTTATTTTGAAAGCTTGACATGGATCCTGAGTTGTCAATAATCCAAATGATGTCGACATAGATTGTGTTGCCTTGAGTAAAGCTTTCGATGATTGTCGTGGAGATCATAGTCTCACCCTCGACGAGAATGCCCTTTATTGGAGCGGTAGGGTCATTTGACATCACTTTAAGTTCCATAGAGTGTAATGATAGCCCTACAGCCTCAAACTCTGTCCAGAATGAAATGCGAGCTTGTGGAGCTAATGTCCATGGGGGTTCTGGTAGTGATCCAAATTCCATCCAGATTTGTTGAGGTAGACTGGCCAACTCTTGCAATGATGTAATTTCTAAATCTATGTTTCCGTCGTTGCTAATCTGTATCTCATCCGTAATATCACAGTCTTCTGACAAAGTCCCAAAATCAACGCTGGGTGGTGTTATTGTGATTACAGGTGCATTGCCCCAACCTTGGAACCAAACGGACCCTACGGGGACTTCTTGGTCTTTTAAATAAACATCCAAGTAACCTTCATTAAACTCAAATGTTTCTGGTACATAACTAAGGTCAATCGCATGCCAATTTAATGGCTCCACGTCAAATCCGCTTGTGTCAACGTCAAATCTTTGACCATTGATGTCAATGAAGTCAACTTCAAGTGTAGCATTCCCACCATTGGAAAAAATAATTTGCCTTAATCCTGTTTCGTATCCTGAGTTTAGATGGCCGAAGTCAATAAAGTCCGGAGCAATGATTGCAACGCCTTGTTGTTTTTGATTGATTGTATAATCTTGACACGCCATTATCAATGTAAGCAGCATAGTATATCCTCTAGTTTATTTTGTTTTTCGTGAAATAGCACCGATTACATAAATAGTTTGGATAAAATCTATAATTTTTTTTTAGAAAATTTTTGGAAAAGGTAAAAATCTGGGGAATTTTTCAGGGGGTGTGAATGTACCTCGCTGCGCTCGTGGGCGAAAACCCACATGTAAGTACTTATTTCGTCGCTACTGCCGACGGGGTAGGGGGAGGGGGACCCCACAAAAAAGCCCACGTTAAAAAACGCAGGCTCAAAAGCAAAGGCAACAAACCTTAGTCGTTTGTTGTATCAGTCAACCATTGTTCGTCTAGTTTCTCCTGTAACTCGCACATCGTCACAAATAGATTGTGTCTATCGCACACACCTTGCGCCAAACCATCTTCATCACAGGCTTGAAGAATGTTGTGTGCACACAGCACCAACCACTTAAGGTCTTCACCAGCACCAGCCCAGTCAAAGTCCCCTAGCCCGAAAGAGGGGATGAGGGCTACCATCGCACGGTGGATAGAGTTCGATACCAAGTTGGCTGCTGGTTCATTTGCAAACTCTTTCCCAATAGAAAGAATACAACGCTCGATGGCGTCCATTCTCAAAGAGAGGTTGAGGAGGTAGTCATAGTTATCCAATGTTGCAGAAGTAGCGACTGCCTCAATTTTGATTTGGCAAGCGTTGTAGCGGATGGTGTGTAGTAATTGTGTCTTGTCCATGGTGATCTCCCGATCTGTGTGAAAACAACATTGTCCTCACAATAGTAATGTATCACGTTGTGGGGTATCTGTCAAGTAATTAGGGTCGCTTTGTCGGTCAGAATATGTCCGAATTAGAACGGTGCTACGAAGTGTGCGGTAATGTTCTTACGTACCCACCATTCAGGGACGTCTAGACGACACGCTTTTTGGTTCTTCAATGTGAATGGTGTATCATGCAAGCCACCGAGAATGGAATGTGGGAGCCACGATACGATCCCGTCAATCTCGACCTTGTAGGCGTTGTGCCATCCACCCTTTTCTATTCTCAAATTGTCGTTGTTATCCTTGTCCATCCATTCGACACACCATCGAACCTGTTTTTTGGATGCTCTCAAGAACTTCGCTACTACCGAGACACTACGACCTTTGATAGCCCC
>ENA-OSJC01002362-OSJC01002362.1-marine-metagenome-genome-assembly--contig:-NODE-2362-length-14337-cov-9.516480_pt1 | contig 14337 bp, 5 predicted proteins | sample MGYA00237885_ERZ534234 | MGnify/ENA primary metagenome ERZ534234 (study PRJEB26413, sample SAMN06343907) | marine metagenome | isolation source: coastal waters | place: Atlantic Ocean: West Antarctic... | reverse complement strand
AATTCTGATGCCGTAGAAGTTAATGCTACGTTTTCATTTATTTTTGGAGTTGTTAATGTTTTGTTTGTGACAGTTGCTGTTGAAGTTGCTGAAAGTAGTTTTGAATTTCCACCACTACTTGGTAATGTAAGAGTATTTGTACCACTCTCAGCGTGTGGCGCACCTATAAGTGTTTGTGCGTGAGCGTTTGAACTCTCACAATAGAATTTTATTTGTGAAACATTTGAACCATCATTTTTAAGATCAATAAGACCACCATTTAAGAATAAGTCACCACCAGCACTTCCATCAAATGTAGCGAACACTTTATCAGAACCACCATCAGTTCCTTTGAATATAATATCGCTATCACTTGCTGCAGCATCAATTGTAATGTTACCAGAACTTGTAGTAAGTAAAATTGCGGCATCACCAACAGTTAAATCATCAGCAGCTGTTGAAGAACCTATGTATGTTTTAATATCTGAAGCAGGAATAAGTTTAGAAGTTCCACCATCATTTACAAAGAAACCATCAGCATCAGCAAGTGTTATTGAACTAGAAGAAGTTCCACCATCTAGTAAATTTAATTCAGCAGCAGTTGATGTAACACCATCTAATATGTTAAGTTCAGCAGCAGTTGATGTAACATTAGTTCCACCAATATCTAAGGTAGTCATAGAAACTTCACCAGCAACTGTTAATATAGCAGAACCTAAAGTTAATAAATCAGTATCGTTTGCACCACCTATAGTACCACCAGCTTTCATAATTATATCATCAGCAAACGTAACTATTTGACTTGCTGCAATAGTTACAGCTGGACTTCCAGCAGTTGATATTGTAATTACATCTGAACCAGAGAATACAATACTTGTGTTTGTATCTGTATCACCCCTAATGGTATCTAGACTTATAATACCGACATCTGTGATATTGTTTTCACTAAAACTTACTGTACCTGTAACATCTAAGTCACCACCGATAGTCATATCACCAGAAAGTGTAAGATTACCACCAGAGGATAATGACATTTTTTCTGTTGCAGCTTCACTTGCACCAGTTTGAAAACTTAGTTTTGTTGCGTTAGATGTAGAACTGTGGTCACCCTCTGCGATTGCAGAGATACCAGCAGAAATGAGAATAGCATCAGTACCAGTACCTTCGTCTGGTGCTTGGAAATTGATTTGTCCTATGACATCATTTGCAGCAAGATCAGTTTCACCAGTTTGTAGTGTAAGAACCATTGGATTGTCATCAGCAGTAGCAGCTGATTTAATAAATAAACCATCATCTGGATCATGCGTGATAGTGACATCTGAATCAACACCCATTGACAAAACAGCACTATCTTTAGTCATACTAATATTACCAGTTATCAGAAAGTTTCTACTACCAAAGTCTGGGTCTGCTTTTACTGTCTGTAATGCACCAGCTTGATGTATAACATAAATAACTTCTCCGTTTGCTGGAGTTCCAGTAAATGCAAGAGTTGAACCAGATACAGTATATGCAACAGCTGGTTGTTGTCTTACGTTACCAACAAAAACTTCTATGTCATTTACTGACGTTGCATTTCTCGAAAGAGTAAAATCTGTTGCACTTCCATCGCCAGTAAAGTTATCCCTTATTGCTGATTGGAAATTATTTACAAGACTTGTTCCTACATATGGCATTAATTACTCCTATTCAGAAATTGTGTCAACTCGTGATACCCAGCAATCGATTGAACTAGCTGTGTCTGATATAACTTTTAATACATCTCCACTTTGAAGAACAAACTTTGCACCACCATCTAATATCTGTAATGCTGACGAACTAGGTATTGGTGCATCTTTGACTAGATGAATATCGTTACCACCACTAGTGATAAACACACTCACTTTAACTTGATTAGTTGTTACATTTGCAAGATTAATTCCTACGACAGCATCATCACTATCTGCTGTAAAAATAGTTACTGCTGATGTTCCTACATTATTTGCGATATTTCGTTCAAAATCTTGTGCCATGTTTATTCCTTTGTTCTATTTATAATGCAACTGCCATTGCTGTTGCTAAACCTGTTGTTGCAGAGAGATTAATTTGAGATGCAGTTTTTGTAATTGCAGTTCCGTTTAATGATAAAGCACCCACAATATTTGCAGTTCCGTTTACAGTTAAATTATCACCAATTGTAGTTTCAGATGTTGTGTGACCAATAGTAACTGCAATACCAGAAGTTTCAGTTGCTACCTTTAATATACCTGTAAGATTAGTAATAAAAGAATTTGTACCATCATGGAAAATTTGTATATCAGAAGATGCACCAAACTTTAATCGGGCATCAGTTGTTGCAGTACTATCTCCAAATAATAAAGATGTATCTGCACCATCAATAGTTGTTCCTGTCATAAGAACAGTACCAGATGCATTTGGAAAGGTTATAGTCCTATCAGCAGTAGGGTCGGTTACAGCAATAGTAGTTTGAAACCCATCATTCGTTGCACCCTCAAAAGTAAGATTACCATCTTCTTTAATATCAACACTAGTGAAACTAGCAGTACCAGCTTCCAAACCTTGAACGTCTGAAACCAGATTATTAAATTGAACCCTAAACTGTTCTAGGGTTGAGGAGGTGGTAATTTCTTCTGATGATATTGACATTATTTTCTATCCAGTAAAATTGTTAACATATCTTTGATTTCATGCATCTCGCACTTCAAAGTATTTATCTCTCTTGTTGCACTACGAATCTCATCTCTTTGTTTTTTTGCTTCTGTTGCTCTTATTTTTGCAACCTCATATGCATTTTTATTACGATTAATAATTGCGTTAGATTTTAAATCTCTAACTAAATCTTTATGTCCTTCTACTTCTCTATATTCCATATTAATATGCCAATGCGATTGCCCGTAGGTCTTTTACTTTAGGTACTTGAGCTGCATTTGTTGATTGTAATACAATCTTAATTGCAAACTGAATGTAATCTGGAAGTGGTTCTCCAATTCCGTCATCTGTAACTCCAGCAGTATACACATACTCTTGAAAATCATTTGGTGTTAATGATAAAGAAACAGCACCATCTGGAGAACCATCTGTATTAAAGAACTGATATCCCAAATCATCAAAGTCATCAGCAGATGCAGCTTCTAAAATCTTAAACATAACTTTTATTTCTGATGAAGCTTGTCTATTTCCATTAAGTATAACTTTTAGTGCAGTACCAGCGTTAGCTAATGCAACTTTTTTTGTAATATAAATTGCAGAGTTATTATCACCAACTGGTGCAGTAGAGTCTACAAAATCTGTTGTAGGAAATACATCTGAACTACTTTCAATATTATCAACAATATTACCAACAGTAACAATAGACATTCTATCTATGTCAATTATAGGAGATAAATTAGTCCTTGATGATGTCATTGTTATATCTAGTTTTAAAGATTTTGCACCAGACATTTCATTAGTTTCGTTTATGTTAGAAGCAACTATTCTTGATGAATCAAATTCAAAGTTTTCATTAAGTGGTATAATATTTCCTGTAGTTTCCACAGAAAATGGTGTTTCAGTACCACTAGGACTTGTACCAGAAGTTGTTTTTAGTTGTGCAGTAATAGTTGTGTTTGGTAATTCAAGAGCACTAACAAGACTTCTTATTGTTTCAAATCTGTAGTTCTCTGTTGCATAAACATTATTAAGACCGACTTGTGCTGTTGGTGTACCATCAGCACCAGTAATTGTTGGAGCAGTTGTCAAACTAACAGTATATGAATTTGTATCAATATTTGCAATGTTAGCATGAGTTTTGTTTATCTGGTCAAGTGGTGTTCCTAGTATTTGATAAAGTTCTACAGTTGCACCATTTGCGTGTGCGGCTGATGCACCACTAGTTGTAATATCTACACCTCTTGTTATGCCAGTAATACCTGTTCCAGATATTGAACCAAACATTATTTCATTGTCAATTTTAAGATAACAACGAGAAGACAGATTACTTGCAGCAAAGTTTGTACCAGAAGTCAAAGTCAATGAGTTTGCAGTAGCAGTAATAGCACCATTCAATGTAGTTGTTATTCCAGAAGAAACTCCAGATATCTGTACGTTATTAGTTGCATCATACATACCATGATTTTCGTGACGTATCTTTATTTCACTTTGATTATGTGTCATAATTAATGGACTTGATATTAACTTCTCTCCATAAATACTAGTAGTTCCATCTTCAGCAATTACAGTATCACCTAAGAATTTATTTTGCAATGCAAGAGTACCAGAAGTTGAAAACTTTGCTCTATTCATTGTAAACTTTAAGTCTTGCATTTGAATAGCGTTCCAAGTTGTATTATTCTGTGACTTAAATAACACACCTAAGTGTGGTTGTTTTGAAATAAGTCTTGAACTTCCACCAACATCAGTTTCACCCATCTGTGCAATCCACACACGATAGTCGATACTTGTTGTCATAAGAACAACACAATACTCTGTACCAGACTGTACAAATACAGGAGAGTCGAAACTAAATCTTGTTGCAGTTGCGGCTGTAGTTGTATCAAGATTAACTTCTGATGGATTTAAAACTTTTCTACCAAAAGGTAATACTTTAGGGCCAGGATAACCATTCACTACATTTCGTATCTCACACCATACAGGAAGATTTGCATCTTTCGCACCAAAGAAAAAGTCAACACTTGTTATAAAAGAACCACCATCATCTGAAACCATAAAGGTTTGTGCAAGTGGGTCATGCATAAAGTTAGTAACAGTTTCTTGTATAGATCCAGCAGTAGAAGTCAATAGTGTTTCTTGGTCAACATTCGTTTGAACTAAGATAGGTTCTCTAGTTGACACAATTGTTTCTTGTGTTGTTTCAATAATACCTTTTGCAAAATAACTTTGGTTACCAGCAGTAAATGCAGCAATAGAATTACCACCAGTAACGCTTCTTGCATTTGTAGGACTTGAAGTCATTCTAAATTCAACCTCACCAGTTCTAAAAAATGGTACTGAACCTAATTCTTTTCCTCTATAATCTGGAATTTGAAAACTACCCTCAACACCACCAGCACTATCAGTAATCAAAGGACTACCAGCAATAATAGGATTGTCAGTTGTAAATAAACTAGAACTTGGTGTTACATAGACAGAAACATCTATTTTATCAAAGAATACATAGATTCTTGTATTAGGAGCAAAACAAGTTCCTGTAAAACTAATAAGTCTAGGTCTAACGAAAGGAACAATACCTTGTGAAATAACTTTACTTCCTAATGATTCTTCACTAAGTCTAGAACCTACAGAAGTTTCTGTTCCAGTTCTTTTTTGAGCACTTGTAGCAAGTAGGATAGTTCTTTGGACATTATGATAACCATGACCAAACTCACCATATCTAGACCTTCTACTTCCTAGATCAACTGTTGTTACACCAGACCATTGTGTTTCCCAAGAGTTCCAGATAGTTCCAATAGCATTTCTATTTTGAGCTGCAAAGGTATCAAAGTCACCCTCTTTGTTTATAATAAGTGCAGGCGCTTTTACAGTTTCAAACCACTCATCTCCACTAGGAGTAAGAACAATCTTTCCAACAAATCCTGCCATCAAGTATGGTTGAATGTTTTCAACTCTTGTTGCATATGGTTGTCTAGACATAACTTCTTCTGTATATTTTAACGTAATTAAATCACCAGTTTTTGAAAGATTAGATGAACCAATTGCAAATTGAACTCCAACTACTGAAGCAGAAGTATTTGTAGAAGTTTCTAAACCTACGTTCTTCATAATACATTTAGGTCTCATTTCTTGATTAGTTTGATCTATTGAAATTTTATAATCTTTATTAAGTGCATCTCCAACTCTATGTCCTGTAAAGTTATCCACAACAAATCCAGACTTGAAACGATTTAATCTAGTTTCATTATCAACTGTTTCAAAAGATGCAGCTTCTTTTTCTAGTAAACTCAATGCAGTATAATATTCCACATTATCAAGTCTATCTTGTAGTCTACCAATATCACGCATAGTAAATCTTTGAGTCTTAAACCTATCAATAATGAGGTCTTTAGGTGCAAAGGTATATGCTGGTATGAATATTGATGCAAGTTTTAATGCACTATCTATGTCTTTAGGTGGTAATGGTGATTCAGCAGAAACACCTTCAATAATTTTAAAGTCACCTTCTTTTGTTAAGAATAAAGTTGCAAACTTAGCAATATAATATTCAAAGTCTGCTTGTAAACTACTATTAGGTTTTGGTGTATCAACTGTTGTAGCACCAGTTCCATCAAACTGACGATTTTCAAAGTTAAATGAACTTCCTGTGATTTGATCTATATCTGTTAGTGTTGCAGATGCACCAGTAATATCTTCTGCTCTTGGTCTAAAATCAAAAGCATCTCTTAGATCAAATTGACCAGTAGGTTCTGGATCATCTGGGTCAACTCTAGTAGATGAGTATGTTGGTATATCATCATATTCCATTTGACCATTGAGTGATGTATATGAGTCAACTGTAAACACATCTCCAGAACCATGTTCTAGATAATCATATACTACTAGAAGTCTTCCTAAAGGTATAGAGTTTCCAGTCTTTCTGACAATTCTTGCTATATCATAAAAGTTATCTCTTTGTCCACTATCTAAAGTAAATTGATTAGAAATATTTTTACTACCAGCAGTAATTGCTGAAACAGTTGCAGTTGCACCAGAAAATGCACCAGTAATTACATCACCAACAACAAAGTCTGTTGCAGCTGCACCATTAACAAGAGTGTAGAATAATGGAGTTGTAGTAGAAACAGTTCTACCTTTCGCACCAGATGTTGCACCTGTAAATCTCTCTCCTCTTACGAAAGTTCCTGTTGGAGAAGTTAATGTAAGACTTGGAGCTATTGCATCTGTACTTGTTGACTCGGAGTCAAATATTGCTTGTAATCTATAAACATCTGCTCGACCTAAAGACACATCTGCATCTGTTGCTCTTGTTCCATAAGCACCATCAGCATCAGTTGCAAGAACTTTAAGTTGTTTGGAAAGAATAGTGCTTTTTGATTTTGCAGTAACACTTGTCTTTAGAATTGTTGCATAAAGTTTTACTTTTGCAGAACTACCAAGAAGTGTACTGTCTGTAACTGTTAAACTTGAACTACCTTCTCCACTTAACTTTGCATTTGTAAGTAATATAATATCACCAACTGCAGCAGAACCACCACCAGCAGTAATAACAGATAATGTGTAATCTTTAGTTGCAAACGCAGCAAAGGTTTCGTTACTTCCAGCAGTAAATGTTACTGCACCAGAAGAACTTGTTGTTCCAACGAACTGTCTACGAACTGTATATTGTGTATCGGTTGCACCAGAGTTTGTTCCAGTTAATAGTGTCTTAATTGTAGACTTAGGTAACTTAAATAGAGCAACATTTTTCTCAGGATTTATTAATTTAGCAACTTTCTGTGTCTCAAGTGTAACTCTTGTTGAAGCATCTTCATCTAGAGTTTTACCACTTGAATCAGCTGCACCAGCATTAGTTCCATCAAGTAACATATTACCATCTTGGTCAACAGTTGCAAGTACAAGATCGGCAGTAAACTTATTTGGTGTAATATTAGATAGTGAACGGGCTTCTCTAAAGTCGTGTGTTACAATATCGTCATGAGAACCAGCAATTCCACTAATTATTAAATCTGTGTTTGCAGAATTTTCTACTATTTTTCCAGTTTCAGTAGAGTCAGATGCAATTATATTTTCTGCATTTCTAAAATTTCCAACAACATTTGTAAGTGCAATACGAGTGACAGTAGTTCCAAAAGAAAGTGGGTTTTCAGTTCCAGAAATATAATTACTAGAATATAATAATCCAGTTGCACCAGAAGTTGCACCTTTAATTTGAACACCACCAGTTGTATGTGTTGCAATAAGTGAAGGAGATGCGATACCAGATAAAGAAAGATATGTAAACATTCTTACATCAAATAAAAATAACTTATAGATTGCTTCTGTACTACCTTGAGTACCAGAATCAAATTCTATTGAACGAGCTCTTGCAACACCAATTTGATATCCAGATGTACTTCCTCTTGTTGCTTGAAAATCTGTATGGATTCTAATTTCTTTGTAAGGAGTAGTTTCACCAGAAACGAAAGATATATCTGGTGTTCCAAACACATTAGTTATAAACGCATGATTACCCATATCAAAGGTACTGACCCCAGCATTAACAGTTGCGAAATCTCTTGCTTTGTTTAAATCTTTTAGTGTAGTTCCAATCTTTTCAATCTCAAAACCTTGAACGTATGCTTTACCTGGCTTAATAGAAAATGAAATTAGAGATTCAGATGCAGAATTTCCATCATCAGTAGTTGTACCAGTAGCATATGAACCAGTATTTGTTTCACCTTGATAAATATTAGTAATTGATTCTTTTGGTTCGTATAAAAAGTTTTTTACAGTATAGTCACCAGACTCATCAAAGGTTCTTCTTGCAAGTGTTTCTCCAAGAACAGCATATTCTGTTGCTCTTGCTACTGCAACCATTCCACCAGTATCTAATCTCATAAGTTCTATGAAAGAAGAATCAGCAGTTGAGTCAGTATCTAATATTACAAGGTTTACTGCAATCTTTAACCTGTGAGCACCTTTAGCAGCATAGTTATTTGAACCAGTTGCATTGTCGGTTAGTGTTGCATCCGTTTCTGGAGTAACTAATGATTCTGTAATATTAAAACCAACACGACCATTTTCTATGATTGAGTTTATACTTAGAACTAATGTTTCTTTTAAACATTTTACAAAATTACCACGAATAAAGTAAACACCTTCTTCTATTGTAACAGAAGAACCAGTTTGTGCAGCTGTGGTTGTATGTGTTGTTCCAGATGCAACATTTGCAGCATATGATGTGGTGTGTGCAATCGTTGTGTTTGCAGTAATATTCTCTGAATTAGAAAATGCAAGTGTTGCATTATCAGAACCAGCTGAAATATATTGCAAGTGTAAAATTGGTTGTGCAGTAGTTGTTGCTTCTGTGAAACCTATAACTTTTGCCTTAACACCAGAAGTAACTCCTGTGATAATGATAGGGTCAGTTGCATTGTAGAATGAAGCAGCAACAATATCTTCACTTGCAAATGTTGTTGCAAGTTGTACAGTAGTAAAATCTTTTGAGTAAGAGAGTTGCCCTGGTATAACCACAGTTCCTTCTTTGAACATATGTTTACCATGTTGTTCAATCTGTCCTTGAAGAATAGATTGAAGTGTTGTCAGTTCTCTTGCTTGAATAGAATAGCCAGGTCTGAACAACACTCTGTGGAAGTTATCATTCTCGTCAAAATCGTCATAGTATGGTGATACGTTTAGGTCTGTGATTTGTGCCATATTTAGAACTCAATTATAATTTTAATGTCTTCTGTTTGGTCAGAAGCTCGTTGAATAGGTTTTCTGTTTTCCAAGTAAATTATGTTCCCACTATCTGCTTCCAACTCTGGATTTGCATAACCACTTGTGAGTGTAAGTGTATTACTATTTGCAAGTGTTACTGTTTCACTATTTGTACTTGATGGTGTACCAGTTGCACCAGATGTTCCACCAGTTATGGTTGCAGTTGAACTAAAGGCGACCAAACCACCAGTAGAAGCACTTGTACCAAAACCTTTATAACTTTCTTGTTGATAATAAAGTATTTGTAGGACTGAATCCCACTCTACAACTTTACCTACTGCAAGAGTTGTTGCCTGTGTAATTACTTCGTCAGCTTCAAATATACCACTAAATGATGAAAGTTTTACAGCATAGGTTTGTCTGAATGTAGATGCAGTACCTACTGTCGTAGTTCCAAAAAGTGTTGGGTCAATCATAAGACCAACTTGTCTGAAATCATTTGCAGTTGTGAAGTCATCATTTTCTGATTGTGTAATTGTAGTTGCAGTCATAAGATAATGACCACCTAATTCTGTGATTGCGTTCTTACCATGTCCACCCTCTGGACTAGCAATAATTTCTACTGCACCACCAGTTCCACCAATTGCAGATGCACTTGATAGTGATGTGTCAGAGAAAGTAAAACCGACACCAAGATTAACATAACCAAATGTATATCCAGCACCAGTTGCATGAACAGTTGTATCAGAACCAGCAGTTAAACCGAATTTTGCGATTGCACCACCAGAAACAGTAATTCTTACTATTGCACCAGAAGAAGTTCCTTGACTTGTTCCATCTCCATAAACGGCTGCATAGTAAGTTCCGTTTGTATAACCAGAACCAGTAGTAATCTTTAATGATTCAATACCACCAGCAGTTGCGGCTGCAGATACAGTACTGTCAGTTGCAACAGGAACAAAATCAGTCGTAACAAATTTTCCAATGTCTGCTGTAGATATATTGAACATATATTTTAATACATATCCACCAAGTTCAAAAGGTGACGTTGCAGTTGAAGTTGGTTCTGCACCATCATATGCAACTCCACTATTATTGTCAAGTACTTTATACACATTAAATGTAGAAGTCACAAAATAAAAGGTTGCATCATAAAGATTTGATGCACCAGAAGTTGTGGTGTTTGATGAACTAATATTATGTTCGTACATATCAAAGGTAGTTCCAGTTGCCCAGTTCCTACGAGGAATAGCAAAAGCAATATCAGTTGAAGAAATCTTTTTTGCAGCTAACATAGCATCCCATGCACGAGTTTCATCTTGTTCTCCATCTTGTGGAGTTGGGGGAGAACTATCTGAACCAGTAGTTGTTCCAGAAGTATATGCTGTTGCTTTTCCTAGAAACAAATAATATGCGTTCCCAGCAGTTTCAGTAAATGATTCTTGAAACTGATTCGCATTATGTTGTCTGAATTTTTCCGTAATTATTGCCGACATTTTTACACCTTTACTTTATTTATACAAGTTATCAAACTGTTAAACCAGTTGCACCTTCAAATTCAATATTATCTCCATCATTATTAACAATATATCCACTTCCAGAGAAACCAAGTACATTGAAAACTGTTGCATCTTCTAACGCTAAATCTCCAGTAGCTCTAACAGTTACAAATGATGGTCTTACTATATTCCTTAACCCATATTTAATATCACTACTATTTAGGGATAAATTCTCGAAAGGAATCTGACCTTCACTAACTATTTTATTTGTATTCTCAGCTGCGATTGCAAGATTAACAACAAAGTCTTCTTCCAATAACAAGTTATCACGTTCACCTAAATCAATACTTGTGTCACCACCATGACTGTCAAGGATTATATTACCTTCTTCGTATTCAAGTTTGATAGAGAAATTTTGCACACCCACAGAAATTTGTGATCTACCACTATAAATTGAATCTGCTGTTGCATCTTCAAATACAATTGTATCTCCATTTGTTTCATCTACAAAAATATTTACAATAGAGTTTGTCTGATAATCTTCAACAATAAGATTTCCATTTTCTTCTAAGTTAAACCAATTTCTTAATGTTGTTTCTTGTGCAATATGGTCACCAGAGTTTGTTCCACTTGAGTCTGTTCCATCTAATATAATAGTTCCAGCACCCTCCATTAGAATACCTTCTTCAATATTTGGTTCTATGTCAAATGGGCCTGACCTACCATCTTGGATTATAAGTCTATCTTTTCTTAGGATATCACTAAATTGAAAATGACCAATGTCTGACAAAGGAATTGTATCATCATTTGTGGTGTCCTCTAATAAAAGTCCACCTCTCTCATTTGCAACAAAACCTAGTGGAAAATTATATATACCACCCTCTTGTAATACTCTAGATATATTTTGTCCATACTCGTCTTCAAATAATAAATTAAATGTTTCTCCTTCTTGACCCAAAGATTCGTCTTCTAGTACAAGAACAAATCCAGTTTCTAATAACAAGGATTCACCAGCATCTGCAGCTGTTGAAGATGTTCCATCTAATAATATATTATCTCCTATTGTATTTCTTTCTAGTTCAAAGAAAACATCTGCTTGGTTTAGTGGTAAAGTTCCATCTAATACTATTTCTTCAAAAGTTTCTGGTGTATTTCCAAATGGTAATTCTGCAAGATGAATTAAAAGATTTCTATTTCTTCTTGCAGTAGGTCTTGCAACAATTCTAGAGAAAATCTCTTTGACTAATACTCTATCTCCAGTTCCAGATGGAGCGAAAGAGTTTTCGTTCATCATACGACCACCACCATCACCAGTTCCATGAGTATTATCGTCATCATGTGTTACAGTCTTATCTTCATAAAGAATTGATTCACCATTTTCTAAAATTATCTGATTATCTCTATCTCCAGCTCTAACTATACCATCATGTGAATCAGTTGATGGAACTTCTAATCTGCTTTGAATAGTTTGTTTAAAGATTGTCTGTAATGTAGATGCAAGTATTGGTGAGAATGTAGTTGCACCAGCGTAACCAGATACACCAACAGCAGTTGTTTGTAATCTTGCAGACACAAGTGTTGCAAGTGTCACTTTACCAAAAGGTTGGAATCCAGCAGGGTGTACTGATTTTTTCAGTTCATTAATGTAAGTTGCAAAGGATTGACCAATTTGCACTTCATATGAATAGTCTTGGTAATAATAAGAATCTTGAATACGAACTAAATCTTCTCCAAGTCTATGATAAACATTTGGATATGCACCAGCTTCTGTTCCAGTAGTATTAACAGACGTTGCACCAGTTGCAATATCAGCAGTAACGATTGTTGCACTCGCACCAGAAGAATCCGTGATAGTAACTGGTGAAGTTGTAAAATCTATACTGTCTTCATTAATAATATGCACTCCAGCATCAACTGAAGTACTGTCAGTTCCGTCTAGAGTTATTTGTCCAGTAATAGTTTCATCATCCAGTAAGAAACCACCATTATCTTCTAATACAAGTTCGTTACCAAATTCTTCATTTGCAACTTTTGAACCAGCATCTGAACTAGTCGTATCTGTACCATCAAGAAGTAAGTATGTATTATCACCATCATGTATCTCACGATACCTATCGAGTAATAGTCTTTCGCCTGCGTGTTGAGCTGCATTTAATCTACTTAGTTCTAAATTAAAATCTTCAGACAATACAAAACTTTCATCTTCAAGTTGTAGTCTGTCTGTATCTGGATTTCCAAGTGCTATACTTTTGAAAGATAGTGATTCATCAGTATTAAATGAACCTTCACCAGAACTATCTTGAATTAAAACAAATGCATCAAATCTATCTGTTCCATCTAATACTAAATTACTACCCCCATTCAGTACGATTGGTATATGTGAATGAGTATCAACTCTATTTGACATACCAGAAAAGTTTGTGGAATAATAGAATAGTGTAGGAGAAGTATCTGCTACAACAATTTGTATGAACGCACCAGATGTTCCAATTTCAATATTAGCTGCAGAAGTTGTAATCCCAGTTGTGTATTCAAGTCCTCCTAAATGAGTTCCACCAAATGTTTCAGAAAATTTAAGTTGGAAGTTAGAAATCGCAGTAACATTATACAATGATTCATCAGACAAATCAAATTTAACTGTATCACCTTCAAATAAAACTAACGCTGGTTGTGTGTCATTATTAAATGTAAATGAATATGTAATCAAGTCAGCATTTTGAACTGCCTTAACTAAAAATGTAATGGTTTGTGATGCTGGTGTAAATGTTCCAGTACCATTAAGTATGATACCTTCTCCATCATCAAAGTCTTGTTCGGTTTCTAAAAGAATACCTTCTGGTATTTTTATTTCAGTTGCCTGTTCTAACTCGATACCTTCATTATTGTTTGCACCATCACTCTCTTGTTCTAATCTTATAACATCTGCAAAACTGGTGTCAAGTAGTTGGGTAGAAGTATTAAACCCCTTGACAGTTCCTGTATGACTTGTTAAAGTGTTACCAGCTGCGAAAGTTCCAGTAACATCTTTAAGAACAAAGTGAGCAGTAGGTTCTAACTCTGGTGGATTTACAGTTCTATATCTTAAACCACCATCTGTAATCTTAAATGATTTAGCTGCACCAATATCATTTGTGGTTGCAATAAGTTTTGCACCTGTACCAGATGTAGTTTCTGTTACTGCAACAGTTGGAAGTTTTGTGTAACCAATACCACCATTAACAAATGCTTTAATGATCTGTCCTGCTTCTGCTTCATTTGCAAATGTTCCATTTTCTAAAACAAAACTATCTGTTGGTGTTTGGTATATGTCAAATAGTTCTTCTTCGAGTTCAGTAAGTATACTATGATTTGCATTTGTAGAACTTGGGTCAGTTCCATTTAATACTAGTTTATCATTATTAGAATAAACATATATTTGATCTCCAACAGCAGGAACACTTGCGAGAGCGAATGTAATCTTAGCACCAATTAATGTGAACACAGTTGTTTTATCATTTGCAATTGCAGA
>ENA-OSJC01002361-OSJC01002361.1-marine-metagenome-genome-assembly--contig:-NODE-2361-length-14339-cov-6.087014_pt1 | contig 14339 bp, 13 predicted proteins | sample MGYA00237885_ERZ534234 | MGnify/ENA primary metagenome ERZ534234 (study PRJEB26413, sample SAMN06343907) | marine metagenome | isolation source: coastal waters | place: Atlantic Ocean: West Antarctic... | reverse complement strand
TATAGCAGAAATTGGAATAAACCATAATGGAAACATTAATGATGCTCTGAAATTAATTCAATCGGCAAAACTTGCTGGTTGTGATGCTGTAAAATTTCAGAAAAGGACTCCTGAAATCGCCACCCCCAAAAGTTCTTGGGATGTAGTAAGAGATACTCCTTGGGGAAAAATGAAATATATTGATTATAAAAAAAAAATTGAGTTTGGGAAAAAAGAATATGATCTTATAAATAAATATTGTAAAAAAATTGACATCCTTTGGACTGCATCGTGCTGGGATGCTCCATCAGTAAAGTTTATAGAAAAATATAAAGTAAAATTTCATAAAGTTCCCTCAGCCTGTATCACGGACATATCTTTGCTAAAAGAGTTAAAAAAAAGTAAAAAACCCATAATAATTTCAACTGGTATGAGTACAGAAAAACAAATTAAAAAAGTGGTTAAATTCTTATCACAAAATAATTTATCCATATTGCATTGCAATAGTTCATATCCTGCTCAAAATAATCAATTGAATTTAAGATATATTGAAAAACTATACAAAATGTTCAATAAATCAGTTATTGGCTACTCAGGTCATGAGATGAATTTAACATCATCGGTTGCCGCTGTTGTTCTGGGTGCAAAAATTATTGAACGACACATAACATTAGATAAATCAATGTGGGGAACAGATCAACAAGCCTCCATTGAGCCTCTTGGTTTTGCAAGATTAATAAAAGATGTGAGAGCTGTAGAAAATTCTTTGGGAAAACCTATAAAAATTGTTTATCCAGAAGAAAAAAAAATTATGCTAAAGTTGAGAAAATATCTATAATTATTGTATTTCAAGCTTTTACTGAGTCAATTAATTCAGCTTAATAATTAAAAACTATTTATAACTCGAATTATTTTATTTATTTCTCTTGTCTTTAAAAGAGGATAATTAGGAATTGAAACTATCTCCTTAGAAATTTTTTCTGTAACATAAAGTTTTGTTTTAGAGTATTTTTTAAAAGGTATTTGTTTATGATTGGGTAAAGGATAATGAATACCAGGATAAATATTGTGTTTTTTTAAATATTTAAGAAAATTATCTCTTTGTTTATCCTTAACCCTAACAACAAATAAATGGAAAACATGTTTCTTTATAGAATTTAATTTTGGTAATATGAGTTTTTCAGATTTTATTAATTTTAAATACTTGTTTGCTATAGCAATTCTTTTGTTGTTAAATTTATCCAAATAATCTAGTTTTACACTCAAAATAGCAGCATGTAGTTCATCCAGTCTTTTGTTGGATCCTTTCTGTAAACTAATATTTTTCTTTATCCAGCCATACTCACGCAATAATTTAATCTTTTTATATATCTTGCTACTATTAGTTGAAACCATTCCCGCGTCACCGAATGTCGATAAATTTTTTGTAGGATAAAAACTAAAACAAGAAATATCTCCAAATGTTCCTGTTTTCTTTTTATTATATTCAGAACCGTGTGCTTGAGCACAATCTTCAATAAGTATTATATTATATTTTTTTTTAATTCTTTTCAGTTTTAAAATATCAACTGGATTTCCATAAATATGGACTGCTATAATAGCTTTTGTTTTACTGTTAATTTTATTTTCAACTTTAGAAACATCAATTGTAAAATCATCTTCTTTAATGTCTATAAAAACAGGAATCGCACCAACATCAACAATAGCTGCAATAGTTGCAAAAGCAGTATGAGAAGTTGTTATTACTTCATCACCTTTTCTAATATTACTTGCCTGCAAAGCTAAAACAATTGCATCCGTACCATTAGAAACACCAACAGAATACTTTACCCTCAAATATTTAGAAAATTTTTTTTCAAAATTATCTACTTCTTTTGATAAAACATAAGAATTACTATTTAAAACTTTTTTGATTTTTGCATCAATTTTTTTTTTAAGATAAACATATTCTGATTTGGGATTAGCAAAAAAAATCATAATTAAATGAATTTTTTTCTGACATTTTTAGGAAAATGCTTCCTATCAATGTGACAGATCCATTTAATCTTATTTTTTTCCTCTTTTTTAAAAATTTCGTTATAATGATTCCACGCAAACAGAAAACAATATTCGGGCTTTATTTTTTTGAATTCTTTATAATCAATAATTTTAATTTTTTTTGCTGGAAAATATTTACCAATTTTTGTGGGCGTATTATCAAAAATTCCCTTAATAGAATTATTTTTTACTTTACAGAAGTGCAGAATAGTGGTGCTCTTTGACGTTGCTCCATATCCATATATATCTTTTCCTTTTTTTCTTATTTGATCTATAATTTTTAAAATTCTATTTCTAGAGTCTAAACAATTTTTAGCAAATTTTTTAATAGTTTGAATTTTTGATATTTTAATATTTTTTTCATAATTTAAAATATTTTGTAATTGTTTGCTTATTTTGGAGGATTTAGTTTTTTTAACATAATAACGCATAGACCCACCATGAGTAGATATTCTCTCTGCTTTAACCAGCTGTAAATTTAATCTTTCTAAAATTGATATAATTGAATTTGCTGAAAACATATAAAAATGCTCATCATAAATTTGATCGTAAGATGTCTTTTCAAGCATTGAACCTAGATAAGGTTCTTCAAAAATAAAAAGTCCCTCATTTTTTAATGTTGCTTCAACACATTTAAATAAGTCTAATATATTTGGTATATGACAAATTACATTTGCAGCATAAATGACATCAAATTTATTGTGGAGTTTTTTTTTATCAATTAATTTTTTTGTGAAAAAAGAATTTAGAACTTTTAATTTTTTTGATTTCGAAATATTGCATACATTTTTTGATGGCTCAATTCCAAGATGATCATAATTTCTAAAATTTTCTAAGAAAATCCCATCGTTACAGCCTATTTCCATAATTTTAGAATCTTTTTTCATTAATTTTTTAATGTTTGTTCCCACATTTTTAAAATGAATTTTCATCGAATTAGACGTTGAAGATAAAAAAGCATAATTTTTATTAAAAAGTTTTTTTGGTTTTGGAGCACTAACAAGTTGAAGCAGGCCATTATTTTCATTAAAAGCTATTTTCATTTCATATAGATTTTTTTTATCTACTTTTTTAGAAAAATTATTTGCTATAGGCATTTTTCCAAAATTAAAAATAACAGGTATTTTTTGACCTGTAACTTTGCACTTAGTGTATTTTTTTTGAACCATTTTTTTTAAATATCTTCTATAACAACTATTATAGTAACTAGTAATTCATACCAATTTTTTTAATAATTTGAACACTCATTACTATATTAATTAAAATTTGTATATTGAATTATAAGGTAAATAGGGACTTTGTAAAAATTCTGCACGTTTAAAATCTAATTCCTCCATGGCTGCCAATGTTTCCCCGGGGAAATGTGGGCAATTAAATTCATCAAAAACGATAATTGATCCTTTGTGCAAATGAGGTTTTATTTTTGAAAGCACTTCTTTAGTTGGTTGATATATATCCATATCAAATATTACTAGTGAAACTACAAGATCAGGCCGATTTTCTAATAATTTAGTTAAGTTAACAACGGCATCACCTTTATGTATAGTAAATTTTTTCATGTGTTTTTTTGGCGCCAAAGACTCATGCAGTTTGCAAATACTTTCAATATGTTTTTGGTAATTATTAGCTATTTGAAACTCTTTATCTTTTGCTTTCCCATCTTTTTTTGAAACTTTTTTAAATCCCTCAAAAGTATCAAAGCCATGGATATGTCTTGAAAAATTATAAGGTTCGAGCATGCTTCTAAGATTTATCAATTGTGCAAACGCGGATCCGAAATGAACACCAAATTCCATTATACAACCACTGCTTTTAATTTGTAGATCATAAATCCATGCCAAATTTAGTATTCTTTGCATAGTTGGTAGAGTTAAATACCCTGCAATAGGCCAGTTCCAATTATTACCTGCTAAATCTAATCCCTTGTCTAGTAACTTTCTTAATTTTATGTAAGTTTTTCTATCCTGAGATGTAGACAGGCTAATTTGTCCATCTTTAAGTTTCATGTTTTTCAAAATTAGATTGATAGATCAAATTTTTTTAAATAAATCCTCTTTTTTCAAATTTATTTCTTATTGTAGAAATTTCAAAAACTCCACATGAATTTAAAAGCTTTAAGGGCGTAGACATTTTTTTTTTGGCATTCTTGATTTTGAACTCATCGTTATCGTAGGTATCTTTTATGCATTTAGAAATAAGCTCTTTACTAAAACCAAGTTTAGATAAAGAATATAAGTAAATATCTGTTCGAGGTTCAGAAAAAACATTAATTGCATCATATAAGTTAAACCCCATTATTTCTTTTTCTTCATCAGACAATTGAGGCCATAAAATTTTGAATAGTGTTCCAAAAAAATTTGCATGAAAATATTCATCGTGCATATGATCTTTGAACATTATTCTTATAGGTTCGTAGACAATACCCTTCATCTCCTCAGAAATATCTTGACAAATCATTGATTCGGAAACAATTACAATTGATAGTTCTGAAAGAAAGTTAAATTTTTTATCATAATTAGCTCCTATGGTATCAACTTTATCAAAAAAACTTTCTATGTAAGGTGATAAATTATCTTTAATCTCAAAATGATCTATAATTTGATCAGAAATTTTTTTGGAAAAATATGCATGATAACCTTCATCTGTATAAATTTTAAGAGCATCACTTTTTAAAATAGCAGGAATTTCAAAATTATATTTTTCCAGAGCTAAACTGTTTGCAACTTTGTTTACATAATCAATTTCAAATTTAGTAGTTTTTAAAACAAATTCTAATAATTGTGATCCCATTACATATTCTCTCTGAATATCATCAAGAGAATTTAAATCTATGTGGTTTAAAATGGGACAACCTGTCGAAAATTTCCAAATAGATTCTTTTTTTGAATCAATTTTATCTAAATGTAACTCATATGTTTCTTCACTACTTCTAACACTAGAAAGTCTATCCCAGTCTTTTTTTGTTTTTTCATATATATTTAAAACTGTATTATTCATCATATTAGATTAATTTAATTGAAAATAGTCTTATAACACTATTACATATCCAAATATATAATGCAATTTATATTAAATTTTTTTTGTTACCTTTTTTTGCAAACAAAATCGTCGATAATTAAAGTATCAACAACATTTTTTTTAAATACTAATATTGCGTCTTCTATATTTTCAACTATGGGCTCCTCATGCTTATTAAATGAGGTATTGATTAGCGCTAAATCTCCTGTTTTTTTTAAATAATCTTTTAAAATTTTATACATTACTATATTATTTTTTTTATTAATAATTTGAGGTCTAGCAGTTCCATCGATATGAACAGCCGCTGGACATTTTTTTTTAAATTCAGATGTACAATCATAAGTCATGGTCATGAATTCAGCACAACGATGATCTTTTTTCCATCCTTTAAAACATCTTGGGGCCAACTCCTCAATTGTTACAGGAGCAAAAGGCATAAATTCTGTTCGATGTAATTTTTCATTGATCCATTTATTTATAGTTTTATCCCTGCAATGATAAAGTATAGACCTGTTACAGAGTGATCTTGGCCCAAACTCCATTCTGCCATTAAAAAATCCAACAATATTTTTATTTTTAAATTCTTTAATTAATACATCTGAAATATTTTTACTTTTAAAATATTTTATTTTATTTTTTTTCAAAGATTTAGATATTTTAAATTTTGAAGGTGTGTCTGATCCAAGATATACATTATCTAAAAATTTTGGAAGTATTGAAAATTTCTTATTTAAAAATGCATAAATTGAACCAATGGATAATCCTGAGTCAGACATAGCTGGCTGAATATAAACATTTTTTACATTTTTAATTTCCATAATTTTTTGATTCAATTTGACATTAGCAAAAACACCTCCGGCTAAACAAATATTTATATTTTTTTTATTCTTAATATTAAATTTTATATACTTACAAATAATATCCTCTAGAATATATTGAGCGGCATAAGCTACATCAGCTTTAGAATACTTACTTATTTTTGAATAAAAATTGGGTAAATCTTTTTTATTGCAAAACCAGGGCATATAATCATCACCCAAACTAATATTTATTTTTCCATTATTAAACTTAATAAAACTTTTAAAATATTCCAAAATTTTAGTTTTTTTACCATAGGCGGCTAACCCAGTAATTTTTCCTTCATGTCGTTCTGATTTAAATCCTAGGGCTTTAGTAATATTTCCATAAAAATAACCTAAGCTCTCAAAAGTAGTATTAAATTCTTTTTCAACAAAATAACTATTTTTTGCATCAAAATATGAGGAAGATTTAAAACCACCCTTGCCATCAAAAGTGAAAACTTTAGCATTTTTAAATGGACTACAAAAATAAGCTGATGCAGCATGTGATTGGTGATGATCTATCAGGATAAATTTGTGAAAAAAATCGTTTTTTTTAGAATAGCTTATAAGTTCATTTAAATATTTTTGATTCCACTTTATTTCAGTATTTATTCTATCATAAAATTTTTTTTTGTATTTTTCAGGTTTTTTTCCCTTCAATATGCGTTTTAATTTATCATCAAATTTTTTTTTTACTTTTTGGTTTGGATACTTGCTTTCGATAATTCCTGAAATAACAAAATCTAATTTATTAAAATTTAAATTATATTTGGAAAAAATATAATCTATAGATTTCTTAGGAAAACCTCTATAATTTTTAACTCTTGTAAATCTTTCTTCCGAAATTGCTTCTTTAATGGCTCCATTCTCAAAATAAACTACACTAGATTCTATACTGTTGTGAAAACTTAATATTTTAAGCTTATTAATATTTTGCATACAAATACCCACTTGGGTGATTGGTAAATAATAGCTTATTTGAAATTTTTTTATCAATAACAAACCTTTTATTTTTTTTTAAAAATTCTTTTAAAGCAGTATAAGGATTATTACCACGGCCCCACTCTCTTGGTCTATGTTTTTGATTGGGAACAAATTCTACCATCGTATCACCACATATAATATAATTATTTTTCTTTACAATTTTTGAATATATCTCGAGCTCTTTTAAAACATGTTTGTGTGTGTGATTTGAGTCAAGAATTACAAGTATCTTCTTTGAATTATTAGTAATTTTCTTTATATTTTTAAATACATCTGCATCAGTACTGCTACCTTTTATCAGTTTAATATACTTATTTAATTTTAGATCTTTTGTTACAGCTTTTTTTACATTATTTGGTAAAAAAGTATCAATTCCTATGACTTTTTTTCCACCAAAAATTTTTAACATACTTGCTAAAAACAAAGTGCTCCCTCCCCAGGCAACTCCAGTTTCAATAATATATTCTGGCTTTGTTTTGTATATAATTTCTTGAGTTGCCATTATATCCTGCGGGATATTTAGTATTGGTTCACCCATCCATGTATTTTGATGCAACCATCTGTATTTTTTATCAGCTTCTACAAATATTTTAGTCGCACTTTTATTAATATTTTTATCTCTAGCCATTTTTGTTGCTGAAACATCATTTAATATTTGAAATTGTTTTTTTGATATAATTTTTTTTTTCATTTAATGTATATGATATGATTTAACTTATATTATACAATTAAATATGATTATTTGAAAAAAAAGTAAAGAAAGATTTTATCAAAAAAAATAATATAAATGAATTTAATTCAGAAAAATGGCTAGAGATAAAATATATAAATGTTTAAATAATTTTAAATTAACTTATAAAAGTTTATTTCTTAATAAAATTAATGGTGTATATAGATCTTACCCTCAATATAATTTTAATAAACGTGATAGAACAGATTATCCTAAAACATTAATTTTTAAAAATAAGAGTATCAAAATATGAGTTATTACAATGAAGTTAAAGACGTAAAAGGTGAACACAAAGGCAAACAGATTGTAAGGTTCTCTACTTTTGGTCCTCATATCTCAAAAATTGATCAACAATATGTATCGAAGGCGATGAAGCCCAAAAATTGGTATGATAAACCATATTATTTTGTGGAAAAATTTGAGAAAGACTTTGCTAAATATACTAATAGAAAATATTGCCTTTTAACGCCTAACTGCACATCGGCAATTCATCTTTTTTTACATTCTTTAGATCTAAAAAAAAGTGATGAAATAATTATTCCAGAGTCAACCTGGATAGCTACAGCTTCACCTGCTTTTCAAACAAAAGCAAAAGTTAAATTTTGTGACGTTGAAGAAACTAATTATTGTATATCTCTTGATAGTATTAAAAAATTAACTACAAAAAATACAAAGGTCATAATTTCAGTAAATGTTTATGGGAATATGCCAGACTACAAAAATTTGATTAAATACTGTAAAAAAAAAAATATTATCTTGTTAGAAGATGCAGCTGAAAGTTTAGGAAGCTCAATTAACAAAAAACAATCTGGCTCATTTGGTGATGTTTCAGTTTTTAGTTTTCATAGAACAAAAACACTTACAACTGGAGAAGGTGGAGCATTGGTCATAAATAATACAAAAATTTTTAGAAAATGTAGAATGCTAAGAGATCATGGCAGACATCCTTGGAGCAAAGACTTATTTAATGAAGAATTTTCATTTAAATATACGCCATCAAATCTACAAGCTTCATTAGGATGCTCTCAATTAAGTAAAATAAAATTATTATTAAAATTAAAGAGAAATATATTTTTAAATTACAAATATTATTTAAAAAAAATAGAAAATGAAATTTTGATGAACCAAGATGATGATAAAATTATAAATGCTTGCTGGTCTACTATAGTCTATTTTAAAAACTCTCAGATTAAAACTATACAAAAAATAAAAAATGAATTAATGAAAAATAATTTTTTTCCTAGACCTTTTTTTTATCCACTGACATCAATTCCAGCATATAAAAAAATAGATAAAAATTTTAAGAAGTTTAGAAATCAAAATCCTGTTGCTTACAAAACTTGTGAGAGAGGTTTGGTTCTTCCTAGTTCATATTTACTAGACAGAAAAAAAATAGAAAAAATATGTTCTATAATTACAAAGTTAGTAATTGAAGAAAATAGAAAATGATAAAAGGTGTAATAATTAGAAATATAATTAGTAACAATGATGGCAGAGGTTTTTTTCGAGAAATCATGAAAGTTACTGATGCATACACAAATGTTAAATTTAAACAAATCAGTCATTCCAAAATACGTAAATCAATTAAAAAAGGATGGCATGTTCATAAAAAGCAGTATCAATGGAACTACCTTTTAAAAGGTAAAATCCAAGTTTATTTACTTGATTTAAGGAAAAATTCTAAAACTTACAATAAACAAGATAAATTTATAATAACTGAAAAAAAACCAATGATATATTTTTTTCCGCCACATGTAGCTCATGGGTATATTACTTTAGAAAAAGAAAATCATATTATCTATGGTACATCAAGTGTTTATTCTAAATCAGAAGAATATAAATTACCTTTTATAAATATCTAAAATCAAAAATTGATATATAAAACGTTTGAATAAAATATTAAAATCATGAACTTATTAATAACTGGAGGAATGGGGCATATAGGATCTAAGTTGATAAATAGATTATCTTCATTAGATAAAATTAAGAAAATTATAATCATTGATAACTTTTATTCTGAAAGATACATAAGTTTTATTAATTTAAAGAATAGAAAAAAAATAATTTTCTTTGATGAAGACTTAATTCATTTCAATCTAAATAAAATTAAAAATAAAATTGACTGTATCATTCATTTAGCATCCACAACAAATGCTGAAAAAAGTTTTTCAAATAGAAAAAAGGTTATGGATAATAATGTTGAAATAACAAATAAAATATTAGCTTTAGGAAATAAGAATACAAAAATTATATTTGCATCCTCAACTAGTGTTTACGGAAGTCAGTATAAGATTATAAACTCAAAAAATAATCAACTAAATATATCTCCACAAAGTCCATACGCCGAATCAAAAATTTTATGTGAAAATATTATTAAAAAAAAATCTGAAAATTATTGTATAATGAGATTTGGTACGATTTTTGGTATGTCAGATGGAATGAGATTTCACACGGCAATAAATAAATTTTGCTATCAAGCATCTTTGGATAAAAAAATTACTATTTGGAAAAAATTTTATAAAAAGAAAAGACCATATTTAGATTTAAATGATTGCGTAAGATCAATTATCTTTACTATATTCAATCAAAAAATTAAAAATGAAACATTAGATGTTGTGACGGTAAACCTAAAGGTTATTGAAATAATTAAAGAAATCGAAAAGTTAAAAAAAATTAAAAAAACTTTTGTTAATACTAAAATTTTAAATCAATTATCATATGAGGTTCATAGCGATAGATTAAATAGTTTAGACTTTAAATTTAACGGAAATTTGTTTAATTCTATTCACAAAACAATAAAAAAATTAAATATAGGATAAAGTGTTGTTAGTTAAAAAAAATAATTCAAAATCTGATTTACTAATATTAGATAAACTAGATAAAAAGATTAAATTCAAAAGAATTTTTTTTTTAATTGGTAAAAAAAAAACTATAAGAGGTGATCATGCACATAAGAAATGTATTCAGGCTTTTTTTAGTTTAAAAGGTTCTTTTTACCTAGAATGTATAAATGTCAATGGTAAAAAAAAAATAATCAAAATTAAAACTAGAAAAAAAATTACGATAATAAAGCCATTAACTTGGGTTAAAGTATTCTTAAATAAAGGTGATATTTGTGGAGTACTTTGTGACAGGTATTTTGAAAAAAAAGACTATATAAGAGATTATAAAAGATTCAATGAAATCAAAAATAAAACTTAAACACACAAGTTTTCTAATTTTAGTTAAGGATGAAGATTTTTTTTCAAAAAAACTAGTCAATCATATTAATAGTCAAAATGTAGAAGCTGAATTCATAATAGCTGATGGTAGCAGAGATAAAAAAAAAAAAATTTTTGATAAACTAAATACAAAAAAAGAATATTATTATTTTGGTGAGGATAAAAATTCTCAAATTTTTTTTTTGAAAACCTTAAAAGGAATTAAAAAATGCTCAAAAAGATTTATTTTTTTTTGCGATCAAGATCACTTAATAAATTTTAAAATTATCAAAAAAGATGAAGAATTTCTTTTAAAAAATAAAGATTATTCTGCTGTTGGTGGACCGACACATTTTTTTACTTATATTAAAAATAAAATAAAAGTTACTAAACATGAGTATGGAATATATTATTTTGACTTTAATTCTTTTTTTTTAAAGTATTGTTTCAACATGGTATTTAGGTCGCATCACTACCTTCAAAGAAAAAAAAATTTAAAAAAAGTATGGAATTTGATAATTGAACATAAAATTAAAGATGCAAGATCAGCTATGTTTGTGCAAGATTTGCTTACTCTAATTTTTGGAAAAATTAAATATCATAATAATACCTCTGTAATAACATGGGCCGGTATAAAAAAAAGAGATACTAAAAAAAATAAAGGACATTTTTTAAATAAATCACATAATACCAGATATGAATGGTTTAAATATTTTTTTACTGAACATAAAAATTTAATTAAAAAAATTATAAAAGAAAATAAAATTTTTTTTAATAATCTTTATGTGTTTAAAGCTTATTATTTTATTTTTAATATATTAAAAAATATAATTAAGAGAATTATTGGATATAGGCAGCTTATAACTTTTATTCGTAGGTTTGCAAATAGGTTTATAAATAATGATCAAATCAAGATATTTAAACAATTAAAATTAGATGAAATAATAAAACCAGAAGATCTTTTACGGAAAAAAATGTGAAATTTCTTATACCTCTTAATTTTTTTGTAGATTTCCCAAAGTAAGCTTGCTTATCGAGTAAAAATTGATACTAAACGAACCATAATAGTTGAAATATGAAAATATTTATAAAATTAACTTTAACAAAAGTATCTAGATTTATATATCTTATATGCAAACTTATTAAGTTTGTTGTCCCATTTGAATTTAAAAAAAAAACTAAATTAGAATTAAAATTAGAAGAAAATTTGGTTGAGGAAACATTCAAGCATTTCAAACAACACTTTAAAAAAAGTGTAATTTTTGATGATGTTTTGAAAATGAGAGAATATGCTATTAAAACTTCTTTGTTAAATGATGAAAATAAAAAGTACTATTATTTAGAATTTGGAGTTTTTAAAGGGGAAAGTACAAATTTTTTTTCAAAATTTGTAAATCATTTTTATTGTTTTGATAGTTTCGAAGGTTTAAAAGAAGATTGGGTGGGAACAAATGCACCAAAAGGTACATTTAACTTAGATAAAAAAATTCCAAAACTTAACTCAAATGTTGTGCCAATTGCTGGATGGGTAGAGGATACTTTGGATAGTTTTTTAAATGAACATAATCCAAAAATAAATTTTGTTCATTTAGACATGGATACTTATAATTCAACTAAGTTTACTCTAGAAAAACTAAAACCTTATTTAGTAAAAAATGCTATTATACTTTTTGATGAGTTATATAATTATGTTGGATGGGAAGATGGAGAGTATAAGGCACTAAGAGAAGTTTTTAAAGAAGAAGAATTTGAATATAAAGCATTCACAATACATACAGATAAATGTGCAATTCAAATAAAATAATCTTAAATATTTTTAAATCATAAACTTTACTCTTGACATTATATCTGGTTGACTTCTAACTATATTAGATATTTATCACACAAGTATCAGTAATAAATTTATATACAATGTTTTATTGATAATAAAATCTATAAAATTAAGATGTTTATAGTATAAGAAAATAATAGAAATTACTGATTTAATTTAGTTCAAAAAGATTTCTAATTAGATAAAGAAATTAATTACTATCTTTTATTTTATCAAAATTTCCTTGGTCTATAAGTTGTCCTTTATCAATTTTAAATATTATATCGCATTTTTTAAGTGTATTTATTCGATGTGCAATTAATATGATTGTAATATCTTTGCTTAAATTGTTAACTGCATCCATTACTGCTTCCTCGGTTTGATTATCGAGGGCACTTGTTGCTTCATCTAAAATTAGCACTTGTGGATTGTGATATAAAGCTCTTGCAATTCCTATACGTTGACGTTGTCCGCCTGACAACCTAACGCCACGTTCTCCAACTGTTGTTTTGTATTGTTTAGGCAATTCATCCATTACAAATTGATGTAAATTTGCAATTTTAGATGCTTTTTTAACTAAATCTTGATTGATGTCATTAATGTCTACTCCAAAAGCAATATTAGAGGCAACTGTATCATCGGATAAATATATATGTTGTGGAACATATCCAATTGATCTCTGCCAGGCTCTTGAATTTTGATTTGTTATGATCTTTCCATCAACTTCTAATGTGCCTTTTTGAGCCTCCAACAATCCTAATATAACGTCAACAATTGTGGTTTTACCGCTACCAGTAGCACCGACCAATCCAACACTTGACTTTGCGGGAATAGTTAAACTTATATCTTTTAGAGCTGTCCTAGATGAATTCGGATAATTATAATAAAGATTTTTAAAAGTAATTGTTTTATTTAATTTCAGAACTTCATGGTCTTGTTTTTTTTTCAAAGGTTTAAGTTTTTTAAGATCGTCATACAATTTATCTAGTGATGGACCAGCAAAGGCAAGACTGGTAAAAGCTCCATAAATGCCTTGAAGCGCTGGCAATAAACGATAACCAGCAAAAACATACATGCTGATAATAGGTAAAGCATTATTAAAACTGGCTGACTCATTCATCGTATAAAGTAAAATTAATAAAATACCCCCAAAAGCAATAGCTTCTAAAATAAAACGAGGTAATTGAGATATAATTTCAGAAGCAGCCTGGGTTAAAGCAAAAATTTTGGCTGGAATTGAAAAACTCTTAATGTAAGTTTCTTCTAATCCCCTAAATTTAATATCCTTTGAAGCGCCAAAAGCCTCACTAATTGATTTAAAACGTAATTGATTATTTTTTAACCTGTCTTCCCCAATTCTTTTAAGATAGCTCTTAACAAAATAAAAAATTACACCATAAGATCCACTTAGCACCAAACCAACAATAAGTGCTAGTTTTGGATCAATTATAACCAATAAAGTTATAAGTGCAATTGTAACCATACTTTTAGAAAATAACTCTATTAATGGTTTGATACCTCCTGATATAATTTGACTTACTTCTGATAGAATTGTCTTTCCAAGATCAGCACTATGACGAGATAAAAACCAGATATAGGGTTGATTTAAATACCCTTCGACCAATCGTTTAGCAAGAGTATACTGCCCCATATGAACAAATCGTACTTGTAAATAAGTTATAAGAGCTTTAAAAGTTAATGAAATAATTAATAATACAAACACAAAAATCCCTAGAGCA
>ENA-OSJC01002360-OSJC01002360.1-marine-metagenome-genome-assembly--contig:-NODE-2360-length-14340-cov-5.549604_pt1 | contig 14340 bp, 14 predicted proteins | sample MGYA00237885_ERZ534234 | MGnify/ENA primary metagenome ERZ534234 (study PRJEB26413, sample SAMN06343907) | marine metagenome | isolation source: coastal waters | place: Atlantic Ocean: West Antarctic... | reverse complement strand
AGCGGTTTGCCAGGAAATCTAGAGGAATTATACCTAGCCGGGATAATGACACAGGATTTAGCCATTATAAGGCATATACACTTTTTGACTGCAAGTCTTTAATACGAGTTGGCGTTATTGCAATCAAATTAGAATCTTCTATAGTCTCATTATATTTATGTATAATTTTTTGAATTTCTGAATTTCTATCATCTCCAGCCGGATATCCATCAAAACCTGCCATGAATATATGCCTTGCCTCACCAGCTCTTGCTGCAGCTAGAGCATATGCAATTACAAGAGATGATGGAGTTGTGCACCATTTTTCTTCAAACTCAAATTTTGCTTTATCAAAACTCAGACCATAATCCATTATTTTTTTACCTTTTAATGCTTCCTTTAGAGCATCTGGTAGCATTGAAATAGGGGTAATTAATGGCTGTTCTAAACCAAGATGAGCCTCAAGGTCGGCAAGTAACCTAACCGGGTGAGAGGCTATCCTATAACTTATAAATTCCGAGCTTATCCCTGACTGAGTATTTAGAGCCAGCACAATAGGTTTATTTTTTTTAATAAAAGCTTCTATAGCAGATTTATGTTTTTTAATACCGTTACCACCGCCAAGTATAAGCACATCATTTTTTTGAAAAATATCTTTTGGAGACCAAGTACCTTTTACTTCACCTCTGAGGAAATGTTTTGCTCCTTCCATATTGTCAGAGCTAAATTTTTTACCTCCCTCTTTTTGTAGATGTTCAATAACTGATATTATATCTTCTTCGCTATACCTTGAATCACTAAGCATTTCTTGAATATATGTTGGATGAATGCCAAATTTAGCTCCATAAAAATATTCTAAAGACGGACCCCATCCACATTTTTTTTTCATTTCAGCGAAATGATTGGAAACAAGATTAAAAATTTTATATGTCGATGATGGATCTTTTTGTAAATAAGGATTAGCTAAGAGATACTCTGTTTCTGCATTACCCGCACCTCTTCCCATCCCAGATATTGTTCCATCAATCCACGATGCGCCTATTTCTATAGCTTTATTTACATTTTCTAGAGCCTGGCCCATATTATTGTGTGAATGAAAACCAATCTCTCCATTCCACTCTTTTCTTATGGCTTCAAATACTCTTTCGACATCTCTTATATCCATTGATCCCAAGGAGTCTGCAAAGTATAAAACATCTACAGAATTAGACCTTGATATCTCTTTGGTTGCATTTGACAATTCATCAGATGATCTTAAGGATGATTGCATGATATTAAGACCTACCTTATAACCCTTTTCTTTTAAGCGATGGAGCATTCTTGGAGTGTCTTTAAGTTCATCAAAATGGGCTGCAACTCTTACTAAAGATATATGCTCATCTTTCCTATCTTTAAATAAGGTATCTACTGCCGCTTCATGTGAGAATTTATCAGATACTGCTGAAAGGATAGTTTTTGCATCTATCATTACTCCATACTCTGGTCCAGCAGGAAGATTTAATCTATCTAAATATTGGTGGGTTGTAAATGCACTTGCTCCCAAAAAGGAATCAGAGGAGAATCTTCTTAAGCCAAGCTCTATATAATCAGTTCCAGAATCAGCTATAGCAGACAAGTAATCTGTTACTAGATCCTCATTAAAATCCCAATTATTATAATAACCGCCATCTCTTAACGTGCAATCAAGAAGTTTAATTTTCATTTTAATTAGTTCCTAGTGTTTTTTTGTAAAAGTAATTTCTTATTAATGTAATTAAAATTGAAATAAATAAACCAAAAATTGTACCGAGTATGCATATAAGAGCTCGCTGTGGAGAAGATTTTTTTTCAGGTATATAAGCAGGATCTATAGGGGTAAGTATAAAATCAGTATTTACGTTTGTTAGCATTTGAATATTCAATTGGCTTCTTATCATGTCATTAATTGTCGATCTTATATCTTTCTCATTTGTTTTTGCTAGTTCATCATAAAGATAAGCAAGAGAATTAGATGAGGCCACAATTGCAGAAACTCTAGTAACTTCATTCAGCTCTCCTAATAATAAATTAATAAGATTGTGTGCGAAAACTGGTGAGACATGTTCGTAGCTCATATAAATAAAGCGAGTATTCTGATCTTGCATAATTATTAAATCATCATGAAGAAGACTATAAACTTCAATAAATGATGGTTCTTTTTTTTGACTGCCGGTAACTTCTCTTACCCATAATTTTTTTTCTTCATTGAAGATTAATGGGTCATAAATCACTTTTTTGGTATTTTTATTAAAGCCTTTTGCAGCGAAAATATTCTGTTTAATTAAAGGGAATTCTAGAAGATGTTTTAAAAAACTTTTAGATTTTAGTATGGCTATTGCTTCAGAGGATTTGTCGCCTCCTCCAGAGGGAATATTGATGCCTGCAATTGAAGCTAGACCTCCGAGTCCTGATATTTGAGGTTTAGATGACTCTTCAGTTAATTTGACTAGGATTGAACTGGTATATTTATCAGGTAATGAAATAGCGTAATAAGCGGAAGATAGTGCAAAAAATGTAGTTAGCAAAATAATAAATAACTTTTTGGACCACAAGGTCCTCAGTATTTCTATTAAATCAATTTCTTGACTATTCTCAATCATTTCATTATTTGGATTCATTATTAATCGCCCCATACGTGGTACCCGGAGCCGGACTTGAACCGGCATGCCATTGCTGGCGAGGGATTTTAAGTCCCTTGTGTCTACCAATTCCACCACCCGGGCATTAGTGAAGATGTATTATAATTTAAAAAATGGATTTATCTACCTCTTAAAGACTTTATCTTTCTGCTATAGCAGTTTGATAGAATTACCAGGTTGATCGCCCACCATCCATAATTAAATTTGTGCCAGTCATATAACTAGAAGCATCTGAAAGTAAAAATATTATTGCTGCCTGATACTCATTATTTTTAGCCATTCTCTTTAAAGGAATAAGGTTGGTTAACTTATTTATAAAGACATCATCCTGGTCAGTTTGGACTCCTCCTGGAAGTAAACAGTTGCTTCTAACATTTTCACTTGCCCAGTATGTAGCCACATATCTTGAAAGCCCAAGCAATGCTGATTTGACAACAGAATATGAGATAGGCTTTACAGGCTGCTTATCTTTATCTAGCCCTTCCTGTTCATAAATTCGCTGATCTGGAGCAATTATTCCTAAATCAGAGGAGATATTTACAATTGAACCACCGTTTTCATTTAAAGATATTTGATAGCCATAATATTTAATGCATAGAAATGATCCAGTAACACCAACTGAAAGATCTAAGTCCCATGCCTTTCTGTCAAAGCTTTCCAATCTATTAAAATTAATTTTCTGATCTTTAGATATTGATGGATTTCTAGCAGCATTATTTACTAGACCATCTATTTTTCCATATTTTTCAATAATCCTAAGAGAGCTAGATAACAGCTCACCTTCATTTGTAATATCTACTATTTCTATAAAGCATTCTATTGAATATTCAGAAAGTATATAAGAATAAACTTCGTTCAAGCCATCTTCATTGATATCAACAATCACAGGAATTCCTCCTTGACTTGCTATCGCCTCGACGTGCATCTTTCCTAGAAGACCGCTAGCACCTGTAACAACTATCACCTTATCTTTTAGGCTAAAAATATTATTTAAATAGTCTTTGTTTTTCATCTTTGTAGCACCCTATCTTAATTGCCCGCCATCTACTGGAATGATAGAGCCAGTAATGAAGTTAGATTTATGTGATGATAGAAAAAGAACCAATGAAGATATTTCAGATATTGATCCAAATCTCTTAAGAGCTACGTTTTCATTAATCATTTGAGTTACCGCCTTCTTATCACTTAATATTTTCTTATCCCAAACTGAGTTTTTAAATAGGATATTTCCAGGTGCTATGCCATTAATTCTTATACTATTTTTAGCAAATTCTTTGGAGGACATTTTAATATAATGATTCAGGGCAGCTTTTGCGACACTATAGGTTATGGGCGCACCAGGAATGTAATCAATTCCACATATGGATGAAATACAAATAATAGAGCCAGTATTTTTTGTAATTATTTTTTTTGAATTCTCAATTACATTTGTTGTTGAAAAGAAATTGATATCAAACATTTTTTGCCAATCTTTATAACTTTCTTTTCCAGGTGCAACGGAAGACCCGCTACCAACATTACAGACCAAGATATCAATATTATCTGAATGCAATCTAACTTTCTTAAGAAGGTCTTTTGATTGCTCAGGAGAGGTAATATCTGCATGTAGTGGAATTGATCCTGGTATTTTCTTTGACGCAGCTTCAAGCTTTTTTTTAGATCTAGAGTTAATGATAACTTTACATCCAGCTTTACTAAGGTCACATGCAATACCAAAGCCTATTCCAGAGGACGCTCCTGTAACTAATGCCGTTTTTCCTTTTAATTCCATTTAACTAATATTAACCGGTAAACCAATTTTTTTTGCATGTTCCATTGTTATATTATGATAGTTTTTTAATACACTCAAATGGTCATTGTCTTTTGCTCTTGCTGTTTGCAGTATTAAGTTACCATGATAATCATGTTCCTTAAGCATTCTAAAAATGAGTGAGAAATTTGTATCTCCTTCACCCAAAGGAACTGTTGTACCGCCAAGTGGTCTATCTTTTATATGTATGTTAATTATTCTATCTCCATATTGTAAAAATTCTTCACTTGGATCAAAGCCCATAGATGCACTATTTCCTGTATCGTAATTAATTCCAAACAAATCATCATCATACCTATCGATAAAATCTTTAAGTTTTTTTGGTGGGAAGTCTGATTCAAAGCAAACACGAACGGATAGTTTTTTTAATAGTTCTGTTTGTGAGGAAAGAAAGGTTAATAAATTGTTTTCCTGTAGATCGTTTTCAATAGACCCGTTATCAACCAAAGGGATGAGTACAATTGAGATATTTGCCTTGCTGCAACCATGTAGAATATTGATAAAATCATTCTGTAATTTTTCTTTTTGAGCTCCAATTGACTTCCAAAAAGGTTTCTGCATAAAGCAATCACCTGTTAATGATGGAATATTTATTTGATATTTTTTAGTTAAGGCGTTTATCTCTTGAATACCTTTTTCTGTAAGCAAAGGGTTTTCATACAATTGATCATCATCGATCGTCCATTCGATGGTGTTAATATTATTTTTTGAAGCTATTTCAAACTCTTTCTGCCAACCCTTCCATGGAAATGATTGAATTCTATTATCAATCATAGGAGACAATCGGCCTTGCATGAAGCCTATTGAAATCACTTAGATTTAAATTTGTATGGCGAAGGTCCTGATAGTAAATCTCCATCTACCTTGTTCCATTTTTGTATTTGTCCAGAAATATCAACATTCATATTAGAAGACCATCTTTTAAGTAGGGCATTAAAATGCTCACCAACCTTACCATCACCGATATCAACATCATTTAAGCTAGTAACTGGAAGCATGCAAAATGGCGTTCCTGTCATAAATGCCTCATCAGCGGTATAAACATCATATGGCTCTATATTTTTTTCTATGACCTTATAACCTAGTTCAGGACCAACTACATTCATAATATAATCACGCGAGATACCCCTAAGCATATTTCTTCCCTCAGGACTTATTATTGTCTTATCTTTAATAATAAAAAAGTTGTCTCCACTTCCTTCAGCAATAAAGCCATCTGGATCTAGCAATAAAGCCCAATTATTTTCACCCTTCATTAAAGAGGCTTCAATATTGGCCATCAAATAAAATATTCTACTTCTATTTTTAATCTTTGGTTCCATTAAACTAGCTGGAATAGCTCTTTGCGAAGTTATTACTGCGTTTATTCCTTTATGAAATAACTCGCCCATCCCCTTAACTGTCCATCTAAGTGGAAAGTCAGCGATAATAACGTTAGGGCCTGAATGAAGCCCTTCAATACCTTGATATATTCCCAGGAGGCCTCTCGAAACATCAATCATTAGCCTATGCTCATCATCATCATCAAATAAATGGTCATTTGCTTCAATAGTCTTATAGCAAGCATCTTCCATTTCTTGAGGTGTCATTTCAATTGGAATACGTAAAATTTTACAGCCAGAATATAGTCTGTCTATATGAGCTCTGAGTTCAAATTGATTTTTATTAAACGATCTTGTCATTTCAAAGACCATATCTCCAAACATTAAAGCAGAATCATATATGGAGACCTTAGCCTCAGCTTCGTGAACTAACTTACCGTTGAAAAAAACTTTTCTAAAAGAATCACTCATATCTACATTCCTAAATAATTTTTATTTTTTATATACATTGTCGTGCCAAGTAATTATATCCTTTATGCCAAAAAATGGATTTGATTTATAAAAATATTCATATATTTCTTTTATAAATTTATACTGATCATTGGTATTAACATCTAATACAATATCTGGTCTTCTATATTCCTCAGGGCATTCAATTGTGGTGACTGGACAAAATTTAATATCTACAGGTTCGTCAAGATCATAATTATAAAAATTAAGGTGGACATGCTCTCTTTTTTGAGAATCTGATTCTTTCTGCCATACCTTTTCAAGAAGCGAGAAATCAAACATTTCTGCTCCAATCCCATCTGGATAAGAAGATCCCTGAACCTCTGCTAGGTTTGATGAAAAGCCTGGTGTATCCAGAAGTTTGTGATGAGATATTATTCTATCTATCTCATAAGGCTCTGAAAGTGGGTTATCAGCAGGAATTCTTCCAACTATATCTGCATTAAATGTCTTAGCGGCTTGATAGTACCTATCAAGCAGATCGTTCTCAGAACCTCTAAAACAATCAATATTAGATATTTTTGCCTGCTTCTCCAGAATATCATTCTCCTTATTAAGTGGTATAGCTAAGACAATATTATCAATATTTTTACACCTTTTAACCCTTTCAAGCACTCTTGAAATCAATGGTGCTCCCGCTAAATCCATCATTGATTTTCCAGGCAATCTAGTTGAGCCCATTCTAGCCTGAATTATTAAAACTACTTTCTTATTCAATTAATCTCTCAATTATTCTTTGAAATAATTTGATTCAACAATTGCGCAAATAATATGTCCGATTAAAATATGGCATTCCTGTATCCTTTCTGTGGCTTTAGATGGAACTATCATTGTGTTGCATAAATCTTTAATTTTACCGCCGTTATTTCCAGTCAAGCATACCGTGTGAATACCTATGGAATTTGCAACCTTAATAGCTTCCATTATATTTTTACTATTACCGCTAGTAGTGATGGGAATAAAAATATCTTTTTTATTACCAATAGCCTTTAGCTCTCTTGAGAAAATAAACTCATAGCCATAATCATTTCCTATAGCAGTAACTGCTGAGTTATTAGTTGCCAAAGCAATAGAAGCTAGAGGCTCTCTATCAAATAAAAATCTAGAGGTAAATTCAGCAGAGATATGCTGAGCATCACCAAAACTACCTCCATTACCAGCAAGAATAATCTTACCGCCGTCTTTAAGAGATCCTAAACATTTAACTGCTAGCTCTTCAATATTAGAAATAATTTCTGCATCTTCTAGCAGTTTTTTCTTCATATCTATAGAAAGGTTTATATATTCCTTTATTTGATTTTTCATAATAAGCCCTCTAGCTTTTGTAAAGCAATCCAAAAATCTTCACCACCATTTTTATGGCCCTGCCATATTTCTGGTATAAAGGAGGTATTGGGACACTTGGTTGTAAGAATTTTCCCTAATCTATCGAAGTCTATTTCACCATGGCCAATTTGAAGACCCTCTCCATTAACACCACTTGCATCTCCAATATGTATATGAGCAGTGTAAGGAGCTACCTTTTCACTAAAGTCATATAAGTCATAACCAAAGTGATTACATGCGAGCATGCAATGTGATATGTCAAAACAAATTCTTAAATTTAGTTTTTTACAACATTTTACTATTTCCTCAGCTGATATAAGCATGTTTTGATATCTCTGACCGCCGAAATGCCATGGAAATGGAGCCATATTTTGTGGTATTAGCTCAACACCTTCAAAATCTATTTTACTCATACTTTCAGCAAATCGCTCATAATATGAATCTATTTCCTCACTAGGGATATTTTTATCCATCGAAAAACCGCCGATATTAGCAACTATTAAGGGCTTCTTGGTTTTTGGAAAGAACTTTTTTAATGATCTTGTTATATCTACAACTCGTTGAGTTTCAATTATAGAGTCATTCCTATAATCATCATCAGGTGTGGCAAGATCCATCAGTCTGCTATTAGAGAATAATTCTGGAGCATGAACTACAAAACCTGCTTCACTAACTTCTTTTATATAGTCTGCCGGGTCAAGTTCCATATCTGAGTATGACAAATGAAATTCAAAAATATCTGGATTGATTCTTTTATTATATTCCTCGTAATCATGGTACCTAACTGGAATACCCCAATCCAGATTAAAGGAATAATCTGAAGGCTCTATATTACTTCCCTTGATATCTGATAAAAAGAAAAAGTCCTCTGATTTAACATCTCTCTTTAACTCAGAACCGATTAAGTCTTCAAGAAATTGAGGAGAAAGACCTTGGCCTGGACTGCACACCTTTATATGTTCTTTTTTTAATTTTGTTCCTGCTTGTAAGGCCATTGATGAGACTAAACTTTTACTAAGATTTTCTCTATTTATCATCTCTCCTTGAGATAACAATCTTTCATGACCTGTTCCTAAAGATTCTTCTATCTCTCTTATTCCATTTACCAGTTCGGTAAATTCATTTTTTAATAAGCTAGCGGCATGATCCGGTCCTTCCATTTTTCTATCGAGTGTGAAATGCCTTTCTATGATGCTAGCACCCAATGCTACCGCTCCTAGAGATACATTAATACCTCTTTCATGACCTGAGTAACCTATTACATGATGAATTTCTTTCAATTTACCCATCCACTTCAGATTAATATCATGCAATGGCGCTGGATAGGTGCTATTACAATGTAAAAGAGCAAAAGAGGTTTTTTTTGAGTTTAAGAAAGAAACAGTTTTCCTTATTTCATCCTCTCTGCTCATTCCAGTCGATAATATTAAGGGTTTTCCTGTCTGAGATAATTTATCTAATAAGGGCATATTTGTAAGGTCTGCTGAGGCCACTTTATAGGCTGTGACACCAAAAGTCTCTAAAACATCAACACTCTTTGCATCCCATGCAGTACACATATAGAGAATACCCTTTTGCTCACAATATTCGGCTACTTTTTTGTGCTCATCTAGAGTTAGCTCAAAACGCTTTAATAGATCTATAACATACTCTGTACCAAGATCTTCTCCATCTTTTTTTAAGCTTCTTCTTCTATATACTTCTTCTATGTGCCTCATCTGAAACTTTACGCAATCGACCCCAATCTCAATTGAGTCATCAATCATTTCAATAGCTCTTGCAAACGAACCATTATGATTATTTCCTATTTCAGAAATGATAAAAGTTTTTTTAGATCCAATTGAAAAATTATTTATATTAAAAGTCATATTTATTTATTTATTTATTTAGAAGACTCTCTGACTTTCCAGCCCTGCAAGCCCTCTGATTCAAATTTAAAATTAGTAGGGGTTAGTCCGGATGATAATAAGTGCTCTATCAAGAGAGCTCTTTTTTCTGCCTCAACAAAAAATAAGAAGAACCCACCACCACCAGCACCTAATAACTTCCCTCCAATAGCACCGTTACTAATTGCCTTGTTGTATATTAGGTCAAGTTCAGGAGATGATATTTTGCTACTAAACTGTCTTTTAGCTTGCCAAGCCTCATTTAAAGATAAGCCAAAATCTTTGAGCTTGCCTCTTAGAAGTTGGTTCCTCATTTTGTAACATAAATTAACATTTGATTTAACAAGTTTTGAAACTCCATCATCTTGCATCTTATCTTTTTGGTCAGAGTGAATTTCTCCAGATTCATGAATTGTACCTGTGTCACATAAAACAAGACTTTCTTCAAGTTGCAATAAGGTATCTTTAGGAATTCTTAGTGGATGGACAATATTTTGATCTTTCTTAAACTCAAGGAAATTAAAGCCACCGAAAACAGATGCGTACTGATCTTGCCATCCGCCTGCAATCCCTAGATCCAACCTTTCGGCCTGAAATGCAAGTTCTGCCATTTCGTATTGATCCCAAGGATCACTTCTAAATTGATTAAAACAGCCTAAGATTGCAGCAGCAAGAGTGGCTGAGCCTCCAAGACCAGATTTCATAGGAAAATCTGAATAGAGTGAAAGTTCAAAACCAAAATCTGGATTTATTAACTTAATTACTGATTGTATCAAACCAAATGATCCCTTTTGGTTTACAGCATCTTCTAGGTTTATAGCAGTTAGTGTTTTTTTTAGATCAGCTGAATTAATAATTATATTTTTATCATTTCTTTTCTTCAATGTTGCGTGGCTATATATGGATATAGCCGAATTAATAACCGCACCTTGCTCTTTATCGAAGTAATGAGTTAAATCTGAACCCCCGCCACCAAAGGAAATTCTAACAGGAGCTCTTGATTGAGAAAATATTTTCTCTTCTTTTGTAATTGGGTAGTGTTTTCTACTCGCTATATCAATAAGCCTTCCTTCAGAGTCTAGTAATGGTATTACAGAAACCACTGTATCTAATTTCTTAATAAGAGTTTCTCTAGAGGTGGCAATGTCGTAGGAAATGAAATTAGCATTATAGATATTTTCCAAGCCATCATCCAACTGAACGCCTTCTAAAAGTTTTCTTCTTATATCACCATCAGTTGCTACACCAATGACGATGCCATCTATGTCTATAACGAAAATAGTCCCAGATTTATTACTATCAATAAGCTCTAGTGCATCTCTAAGAGTGCTGTCTTTTGAAATCTGAAAATTATTTATATTCATAATCTATTATTCTTATTTGATGATATCCAATCACAAAAACGATTGTAGTCTGATGGGATACCAATATCTATAAAATCAGTATTTAATTTAACAGCGATTAACTTATTGTGAGCAACTAACGAGGGAAGGAAATCTCTCTCTAATGAAAAAATATCCTGATCCCAAGAGTTAAAATGAATGGCTTTAAATACGAAAATACCTGCATTTATGTAACCTTCATCAGATTTATTATTTTTTTCCTCAAATGAGGTAATTTTATTGTCCTTATAATTTACTTCACCAAACCTAGAAATATCCGAAACTTTTATTATCCCTATGGCTGGAGAAGGAGATTTCCAGACCTGTTGAAACCCTGAGCCAAGCCATGTATCAGCATTAGTTACTAGGAACTTTCCGGAGATTTTGAGCTCCTTGACTGCATTAGCAATTGCTCCGCCTGTATCAAGCGGATATGGCTCCACCACAAATTCAATTAATTTTTTTGTAACAAGTTCAGGGTATTTAGAGGCTATATACTTTTTAATCATCTCAGCATCATGGTGAAGTATAAAAACAAAAGAGTTGACTCCCTGAGATAGCCAATTCCTCATTTGAAAATCAAGAAAAGGGTTGCCATTTATTGGAGCTAAAACTTTAGGCAAATCTGGTACTTCGCTTTTAAGCCTTGAGCCCTTTCCTCCCGATAGAATTAATAATTTCATTTATATTTATATTTATAAGTAATCTATGGCTTCGCTTAAGTGTTTAATGCAAATAGCATCCGGAGAAGATTTATGCGCAGTAAAAAGAATATTGGTCCTGAGTCCAGCTAATTTACCTGCGTTAATGTCTGATATATTGTCACCAATAATGATAGATTCTGATAAGTCTATTTTATGTTTTTTTTGAGCATCAAGTAGCATCCCAGGATTAGGCTTTCTTAAGTAGCTATCTTTTTTATAACTTCCTATCCCATGCAAGGGATGAAATGGACTAAAAAAAACATCATCAATATGTGAGTTGTTTTCTATAAATTTAATTTTTACCCATTCCATTAAACTTAAAAAATCCTCTTCGGTATAAAGCCCTCTTCCTATTCCGGCTTGATTTGTCACTATAATGACTAAATATCCTTTATTTTTGGCCACTTCCACTAAATTAAAAATACCTTCAATAAATTTAAAATCATTAATTTTGTGAACATAACCAAAGTTATAGTTTATTACTCCGTCTCTATCTAAAAATAATGCTTTTGTATACTTCATAATCTTAATGGAGGCTGAAGCCGGAATCGAACCGGCGTTAACGGCTTTGCAGGCCGCTGCATAACCACTCTGCCATCCAGCCTAATTTTGCAAGTTGTATTGTATATGCGATGTAAGTAAAAGTGAGAAATAATTCTTAATCTTACTGTCTCTTATAATCAAATAAATAACCATCATGGGTCTCTAAAAATTCTAAAATCTCATCATGTAATACACATAAAAAGGCAAACTGAATATTCTTTGGTTTGCTTTTATAAACCTCAATACCATCTGACTCTAGGTCATTTAATTGAGACATATCTAACAATGGATCCCATAGGCTAACTTTAATACCTAGGCCTTTAACAGAGTAGATTAAATCTTTAACTTTAGTATTTCTTGTATCACTGCAATTTTCTTTAAATGTATAACCTAAAAATGTAATGTTAACTGAACTTAAATCAATTTTTTCTCTATTTATAAATTTTAAAAATAGTTCAACAACCCACTCCCCCATTCCATCATTTATATCCCTTGCGGTTCTCATTAAATTTGGAGTGTATCCAGTCATCATAGATTTATGCATGAGATAGTAGGGGTCAATACTTATACAATGTCCACCAACCAGTCCCGGCTTTAGCTTCATAAAATTCCACTTGGTTGACGCCGCTTCAATTACCTCATGTGTATCAATACCTAGTAATGTATACATTTGATGTAATTCATTGATTAAAGCTATATTTACGTCTCTTTGAATATTTTCCGTGACTTTGGAGGCTTCTGCTATTTTTATTGATGGAGCAAGATGAATACCTGCATCAATTATTGATGAATATAAAAAAGCAACAATTTTTAGAACTTCTGGATTAGAACCAGATACAACTTTTTTTATTTTTTCTATGGTATTTATCTTGTCACCAGGAACAATTCTTTCAGGACTATATCCTGTAAAAAAATCTTGATTAAAAATTAATCCTGATTTTTCTTCTAAAATTGGTGTGCATATATCATCAGTAACACCAGGGTACACAGTTGACTCATATATAACTATAGAATCTTTGCTGATAAAGCTACCAACTAAATCACTGGAGCTTATTATGGGGCCTAGGTCTGGAGTTTTATCTTCATTAATTGGCGTAGGGACAGTTACTATAAATATATTTCTATCTTTTAAATCCTCTTCATTTGAACTTAATTTGCAACCTTCAAGAAGATTGTTTATCTCAGCAGGGTCCATATCATTATTACTATCTATGGAACTTTTAAGCTCTTCAATTCTAGTTTTATTGATATCAAAACCTAATACATCAAATCCTTTTAATGAAAATCTAGTTGCAAGGGGAAGACCGACGTAACCAAGGCCAATAATACAAATTTTGTAATCGCTTTTACTTAGATTCATTGTCTGAAAAAGAATTTAGTGTGTAAATTAACCCTGTATATACTGTGATAAAAAGAGAAATAAATAAAAATATGTCAGCAAAAATAATCAGAAGCATATTATTAATAGTAAGAGCTAGTAAATAAATACTAATAGTAAATAACTGGATTGTTGTTTTAATTTTTGCTAAAAAAGTTACTTTAGTTGCATCACTTCTATTATTACGTGCATTCAGATCTCTAAGAGCGCCAACCCAGATCTCTCTTGTGACAATTAAAGCGCCTATAAAGGCAATAAGATAGCTATCTAAATTTACAGCCAAACCAAATAATACAAAAACAATTAGTATTTTGTCCGCTATGGGATCAAGAACCTCTCCTAGCTGAGAAACAGCATCATATTTTCTAGCTAAATAACCATCAAAATAGTCTGTAATACTGGCCATAAAAAATAAAATGAGTGCCAGTAAATAGCCATCTGAGGACATTAATAACAAGAAAATAACTGCCCCTAGCACAATTCTAGAAAATGTTAAAAGGTTAATAAAAGTTGTCATTAATTTAATTCTTGTTTGATTAATTCTGCTATTTTGTCATTAATACCCTTAACAGTCATTAAATCTTCCTTATTTGCTTCCTTAATATTTTTAATACTTTTAAAATTTATAATTAATCTTTTCTTCAATACCTCTCCAATGCCATCAATATTATCTAGTTGAGATTTTTTAGTGCCGCCAAGCTTTTTCTTTCTTTGTGCAATTATGGCAAATCTATGAGATTCGTCCCTCATCTCTTGAAGTAATAAGTATGCTTTTGAATATTTATCTAGCTCTATTATTCCATCTGAAGAAAGTATTGTTTCAGTAGCTCTTATTCTATTAAA